>Ga0335070_10000105_pt1 | contig 95605 bp, 76 predicted proteins | sample Lox_Sample_13_FD_206722 | JGI IMG/M metagenome (GOLD analysis project Ga0335070, IMG submission 206722) | Soil microbial communities from Loxahatchee National Wildlife Refuge, Florida, United States - Lox_Sample_1.3 | ecosystem: Environmental > Terrestrial > Soil > Wetlands | place: USA... | reverse complement strand
CGTCCATGCCGATATACTTCTCCTGACTCATAAAGGCGCTCCTTTTCGCTAGGTTGGTGCTGCAAACCATCTCAACCTACCGCAAAAGTGGGCGTCTTTTTATATTGCGTCTAATCGCTGATTTCAACAGTTAACTTCCGAATTGCCCGAAATCCGTGCGGAATCCAGAAAATAGTTTATGTAAGCAGGGTGAACAAACCGGTACCCACGAGCGCTGCCCCCCAGACCAAGTTGAAATTGAACCAAGTCTTACGGAGAAGAGCGAGGCCGAGCTTACGATAGAACGCCCACGCGACCAGCCCTGTGACGGCAAGATAACCGACTGTATGGATTCCCGTCGCGAGCACGCCAGCTAAAGGGGACGCGGTCGAAGACATAGGACTGTGGCCGGCCATATCGGCTTGTGCTTCGACCGTGCTGCTGCCCAGCAAGACCGGCAACACCATCAAACCTGCGCCGTGTGCGGAGGCCATTAGAAACGACCATGCTGTAAGGTCTCGGAAACCCACGCGCATGCGGACCCACCGCGGGTGCCAGTGACGCACCAGGCTAAAGATTCCGAGACCAACCAAGAGGGCGGCAACGGAGTAGCGAATGCTCAGCAGCGGAAGCGCCCTGCCGAGAAACGCAGCAACCATCACTACGCTGCCAATGGCCAGCGCGTGGCCAAGCGCGATCGGGACGAGCGATTTTGCGACTGCACTCCCTCTCTGCTCCTGCATCCCCAGTGCCACCGCGAAGAGCCACCCCATCCCGGGATTAACTCCGTGGTAAGCACCGAGGAGCAGCATCAGCCACAGCGCCGTCGAGCCCATCTCAGCGTGCATCATTTTCCCTCCGAGTAGCAGTAGGAATCTGATGAGGCATCTCCACCATCCAGCCGTACTTGGTGCGCTCGAAGACCGTCGAATTCCACGAAGAATTTCTCATCGAGTTCTATTCCGCCCTTGGGGTCCACGTCGAGCTTCACCATCCAACTCTTCAAACCGTCGGGATAGATCTGCTCGTCCCATGGCGAGTAAAGCGAGTTGGTGAAATAGACACGCTTGCCGTCGCGACTGATCTCCACCATCTGTGGGCCGCCGTTGAGTGCCTGCTCTGGCTTGTTCGGGTGAGCTGCACGGCGTACAATCCCGCCGAGATGGACCGAGCCTGTCTTCCTCGGGTTGGCCGGATCGGAGACGTCATACTGGATGAACTCGCCGGTCCCCCAGCATGAAACGTAGAGGAAGCGGTCGTCGAGCGACAGGTTGATGTCGGTTACCAGCGGCGGCACCGCTTTGAAACCCTTCAGCAATGGCGGGAGCTTTCCCGGGTCAGCCGGCTCGGCGGGGATTTCAATCACTTTGCGGATTGCCCATTTACCGTTCTTACCGCCTTCTTCCCGATACCACATCCAGATCGACGATGAAAGGTCTTTGAGCGAAACGCCCACGCTAACGAAGCCGTAGGTCTTATTGGGATCGTGAGACGGACGTAGCTCGAGCACCCATTGTTGCTCTGCGCCCAGGTCAATTTCCTGCAGATGACGGCGCTTGTCCAGGTCCCAGACATGAATCTTGTGGCCGTACTTGCCAGCCAGCAGCAACTCCGGGTTGACGCCGTCTTTTACCATGTTCGGCGTGCCCCATTCGGACGTAATCATCGTGTCGTGTCCCAGGTGCCACCAGAAATCGTAAGCCAGTTGCTGTGGGCCACGATCCTTCTCCCAAGGCCCCTTCAGCTCAAATGTGTTCGCGTCCATGAGGAAAATGCCTCCGGGGCCCTCTCCGCTAGCCGATCCGAGTGCACTCCCGTAGATGGCGTCCGGTCCACAATGGAATGTGTGAGGCGCCGTGTAGCCGGTCTTCTTTACGAACTCTTCAGGCTCGATCACCTTCACGATTTTCGGCTGCCGGGGATTCGGCTTCGTATCCAGGATGTAAATCCGGGATGACCCGATGCCCGGGACGATTAGGTAGCGGCGTTCCATGTGCGGGTGCGGGGCCTGCGGGCAGAGACACGCGCTGCACGCATTCCAGCCGAAGTGATGCAGCTCATTATCACCACGGCCAAAGTCCACTTGGCCAACCATTCGGCCATACGCGGGCGAAGTGGGATCCAGATCGATGACGCCCATACTGTCGTGCTTTCCATTTTTGCCGTCGTTGAGCAGGGCTACGTAAGCAAGGCGTTCTGGCGAAGCTTGCATGGCCATCTTTGGTGAAGGATAGAAAGTGGGATCGGGATGCAACATTGACATTGTAGAAATCTCCTTTTATTTAGACCTTGACGGTGACCCGCATGAAGGTGGCAGGGATGAACGTGCCGGCCTTACTCTTGTTCTGGACGTTCGCTAATTCCACGAGCTGCTTGTGTAGTTCCTCTTCTCTTCCGCTATTTCGAGCGGCATCGACGGCATTCATGGTCGGTCCATAGAACTTTTCGAACAGCTCGATGAACTCGGTCGGGCTTTTCTCGGAATGCGCGAAGTAGTACGTGTCCGTCATCATGGAGACGTTCTCCTTCGGTACTCCGGCCCGGCTAAAGCGTTCGGTGATGTGACCTTCCACACCCCAAGTCATCGGGCTGACGAACCCTTCCGGAGGCGGAGGCGTGAATGCCGAACTTATTCTGAGCAACTGCGACACGAACGTCGGATCGTTGGGTATCCAGTTGCCCATTACGATTTGGCCGCCCGGTTTGGTGACCCTCACCATCTCTTTGGCGACGTCGAAGGGCTTGGGTGCGAACATCGCGCCGAACACGGAGAGGGTCAATTCAAACGAATCGTCGTCGACTCCTTCCAGATTGCAAGCATCGCCCTCATGAAATCTCAGCCGATTAAGGCCTGCCTCCGCTGCGCGCTTGTTGCCGGCTTTCACAAGGTTCCGGGCGATATCGACTCCCGTTACATCGGCGCCCAGACAGGCTAGCGGGAGTGCGGTCGTGCCGTCTCCGCAGCCGAGGTCCAACGCGCGTAGCGGCGGCGTAACGCCAAGGGACTCTACAACCGCCTCTCCGGACTGCCGCATGAAAGCGGCGATCTCGGTAAAGTCGCCTTTTTCCCATAAGGCTTGATTCGGATTCTTCGCGGCTCCATTTGGGGCCGTGTTCGTTCCCATCATTTTGAGACTCATTTCGTGATCTCCCGATTGGCATTGATCCGCATCAGGGCTACAATCATGCGGCGACTCTACGCAAACGACCATGCCCGAGCGTCGCTTTGATTTGCTCGAACGGCTTGCGGGCGCAGATTCCTTTGCGCGGAGACCAGCTAACTTTGCAGAGAGTCCGCTAGATAGAATGGACGCATTCTCCGAAATCTTGAGCGGGGTCAAGCTGAACGGCGCGGTGTTCTTCAACGCTGAATTCTCGGCGCCTTGGGGATTTTCCGTTCCTGCCTCGAAACAAATGTCGGTGGCAGATACGCTCGCTCCCGGAGCGGCGCATTTCTTGCTCTACCATCTGGTGGTGGATGGCAGTGCCGTTGTCGAAATGGCGGATGGGAAAGCCCTCGAGCTCGAGTCCGGGGATGTTGTCATCTTCCCGAATGGGGATGCACATCATATGAGCAGTAAGGGAGCGAAGCGGCCATTCGCTGACTACGGCATCAATAACAAGATCATGGCGCGCGATTTGAGCCCTTTGCACGCCGGCGGCGGCGGCGAGACTTCACGTTTCGTTTGTGGATACATGACTTGTGACCCCCACATCAGCCGGCCCATACTGAACGGCCTGCCACCTGTCTTTAAGGTCAACATCCGGACAGACCGATCCGGGCAGTGGTTGGAGAGTTCCATTCTGCACTTGGTCGAAGAAGCGATTTCGGGACGCGTAGGCAGTGAAGCCATGCTTGCGAAGCTCTCGGAGGCCTTGTTCGTTGACACGTTACGGCGTTACGTTGCCGCATTGCCCGAAGGGCAAAGGGGTTGGCTGACGGGGGCGCGCGATCCGATCGTGGGCAAAAGCCTGGGCTTGATGCATCGCCGCGTCGCCCACCCGTGGACGATCGCGAGTCTTGCTGACGAGGTGGGCATTTCACGATCAGCTTTGGTGGAGCGGTTCACCCGATATCTTTCGGAACCGCCGATGGCGTACTTGACGCGCTGGAGGCTTCAATTGGCCGCGCGATCCCTGGAAAGGACATCGCGAGGTGTCGCAGAAATCGCCAGCGACGTCGGGTATGAGTCGGAGGCAGCTTTCAACCGGGCATTCAAGCGTGAGTTCGGACGGCCCCCAGGTCGATACCGCAGCAATCATAAAGAGAGGCTCGTCACGCGTTCGAGAAATGGCCCAGCGCAGGACGAGAGCGCCACCTCTGGCACCGATATGAGCCGCCCACTGCCATCAGAAAAAAGGACAGAGTCCGTCTCCACAGGGAAGCGTTCTCAACCGTCGCGTGAGTTGTCGTAACATCGCGATTTCACCCATAACCCGCGAACGAAGCATATCCAACAGTGTCCACCCTTTTTGGACGAAGTGACTAACCAACCCAGGGCCTGCGATCAAGCTCCTATTCGGTCCGCTGGAACAGGAGTGCGACCTTATCTTCATGGGTAGTCCGCCATCCCGCTGTTTCTTTCAAGATGTTGGCCAGAGACGAGTCTGCCGGGACAAGTACGCAGGTGATCCTCTTCTCGTCGAGCACTTTGTCCCAGCCGGGGGCGACGCGGATAACCCTCAAGTAATACTTTAAGAATTGCTCGCCGTACAAGTCGTGGCGGTCATCTACGACCACCTGAGTCTGGGGGTAGAGGCGGTAGATCAGGTAGCCACCCCAGTAGTCGGGGGCGAAGATGGGGTTGCGGATGCCTCGCTGCGCGATCACGTCCGCCGCTTGCACGGGGAAACGCTTGGCGTCGAAATGCGCGTTCATGATCTGGCGCTGGCCCAGGCGGCCGTGGTGCAGGCAAACAGCCAGTCCGAGGATGACCAGTGCAATGGGCCAGAGGTGGCCGGAGAAGGAGAACTCCAGGTTGCGCATGCGCTCGGAGAAGGCACGCAGGCGGGAGAAGAGGCGTTGCATGCCGGGCGGCAGCCCGACGTTCTCGGCCATCGTTTGCGACAGGACAGGACCCACGATCAGGGTCAGTAGCATCGAAGACGTTGGCAGGTTGCGCGAGGCGTAAAGGCCGCTGTAGGCCGCGAAGATGATCACCAGCAGATGGGTGGGCCGGGGCCTGGCGCGGGCGCTGGCGAGCGCCAGGATGGTAATCAGCAGGAGAGCGGCGAAACATTGCTGGGCCACGCCGTGAAAATTCGGCGAGAGAAACTCGTCGATATGGTTCATCAAGAAGCTGTTCGTTAGATATTGATAAACGTGGACATAGAGTTTGTAGCCGTAGGGGTTCACCAGGCCGGCCAGGAGCGCGAGTACGGTGATCGTGAAGAGATGCTTCAGGCGGTTGGCAATCGTCTGCCGGCTCTCCGCCGGAGAGGCAACAGGCTGCGTCCCCACGGGAGGGCGGGTGAAGTACTCAATTGCGCCTCCAGCCAGGTACAGGCTGAGCAGAGCAAAGCCCAGCAGAAATCCCCCGTGGACATTGGCCCAGAGCAGCATGAGGACGGGCAACCAGAACAAGCGGCGCTTCCCGGTGGCGTTTTCGGATACATCCAGCAGGCGGAACCAGATCAGGGCAAACAGCCAGCTCAGGACGTGGGGGCGGGCAAAAAGATGAATCATGGAGGCCCCAAGCGAAAGCACCACCAGGATGACGGTAACTGGGAGGCTTCCGCCACGCTCCAAGGTGAAGCGGAACAGCAAGGCGAACGCCGCGGCGATCACCAAGGCGGTGACCAAGACCACGCCGTTCAACCCCATCCAGCGGTGAATGCCGGCAATGGCGAGGTCGAAGAGCCATTCCCAGGCGTACCAGGGACGCCCGTGCATGGTGGAGGAGAACGAGTCGGTGCGCGGGATGGAGCGCGTTTGAAGCATTTGTTCGCCGTTGCGGATGTGCCAGCCGGTGCCGGCGTCGCCCAGCAGCTTGGGTGCGAGTGCGCCGCAGGTCAGGGTGAACAAGAGGACCAGGAAAATGAGGTCGGTCGCGGAAGGGAGAAGAAAGCGAATCCAGGCGGGAGGCAGGGACCGGGCATTGGTCTCATTAGGGTCTTGCCCTGGTCTTTTTTGTCCCCAGAAGTTCAACGGCTTACCTCAGCGGCTAAAGCCGATCTGTGAAGCAGCACGATGAGGCACGACTGAAGTCGTGCCCTTCCCGGTTCTTCCCCAAAGGAAGCTCACATGATTGGTCCCAAGGAGCAAGGATCCCACGTTGGCGCGGAGTCCTCGCCGTCATGTTACCCGAATGCGGGCTGTGACACGTGAATCACGGGTGAAAGGAGAGGTACCCGATGCCGACGTGCATGTGGTGGAGGATGGCATCGGAGAAGCTGGTAGCCACCATCATGCCGAGCAAGGCATGCACCGCACCCAGGGGCACGATGTTGCGGTAGCGGCGAAACATCTCACAGAAGAACAGACCGCCGAGAAAAGTGATGCAGGTCAGCACCGGGCTGGGAATGTGCGCGGCGGCGAATATGGCGGCGGCGATGAGTACGGCGCGGCGGCTGCCCAGGAGCGACTCGAAGCGCAGATAAAAGAATGATTGCAGAATAAACTGCTGCAGCAGCGCCCAGACGAAGTACTGCCAGACGCTGTGCCAGGAAAACGCGCGAACCGGGCCCAGATCCTGGTGCAGCAACCGGGCTACCAGGGGAACGGCTGCGGCCAAGACGACTCCAGCAGTCAAAATGTGGACTGTGGCGGTGGCGGTTGGCATCCCGATCCCGAGTTGGCGAATCGAATAGCCGCCGCCAACCGTGAACAGCAGAATGCAGACCGCGGCCAGGCTCATCCAGGCCAGCTTCAGGGGACCGTCGGGCGTCCACACGGCTGCCATGATGAAGGCGTAAGCCACCGCGATTTGCAGCCACGCCGCCGCAGCGGACAACGTCTCACCACGGGAGAGTATTGCAGGAGGAAAACTTTTCGACTCGCTGGCCATGGAAGGAATCTACTAACTAAGGCTCAACTACCTGAATAGATGCGGGGCTTCAACTGGTTGGCCCTAGGAAAATGCTATAGGAGCGCAGGTATGGAGAGCAAGGAAACTCGGCGGGTAGCGGTGGTGGGCGCGGGATTCGGTGGGTTGCAGGCGGCGCGCCGCCTGGCCCGCTACCCGGTCCGAGTCACGCTGATTGACCGGAAGAATCATCACACCTTCCAGCCTTTGCTTTACCAGGTGGCCACCGCCGGGCTGTCGCCGGGAGAGATTGCCGCGCCCATCCGCTGGATCGTGCGCGGGCGGCGCAATGTGGAAGTGCTGCTGGGCGAAGTGCAGGACTTCGATCTGCAGCGCCGGCTGGTGAAGCTCCCCGCTCTGGAGATCCCTTACGACTACCTGATTGTGGCAGCGGGGGCGAGCCATGCCTACTTCGGCCATGATGAGTGGGTGCCCTTCGCTCCGGGACTGAAAACCATTGAGGATGCGCTGGAAATCCGGCGGAGAGTGCTGTTGGCCTTTGAACTGGCGGAACGGCAGGCGGCCAGTGGCGAAGGGCAAATGCCTTTGAACTTCGTGGTGGTGGGCGGCGGACCCACGGGCGTGGAACTGGCGGGCACGCTGGCGGAGATCGCGCGCCGCGTCCTGGCCGATGAGTTCATTTCCATCGACCCCAAGCGCACCCGCATCATCCTGCTGGAAGGCGGGCCCCGGCTTTTGCCCACTTATCCGGAGGACCTGTCCCGCAGCGCCGAGGAACAGCTTCGTCACCTGGGGGTGGAAGTGCATACTTCGGCGATGGTCACCAACGTGGAGCCGGCGGCGGTCTGGATGGGACAAAGCCGGCTGCCGGCGGCGGTGACGCTGTGGGCTGCGGGGGTTGCTGCTTCCCCGCTGGGGAAAAAACTGGGGACACCCGTGGATCGCGCCGGGCGGGTGCTGGTCAATCCCGACCTGAGCATTCCGGGGCATCCCGAAGTCTTCGTCATCGGCGATCTGGCTTCCCTAACGGACGAGCACGGCAAGATGCTGCCGGGAGTAGCCCCGGTCGCGATCCAGGAAGGCGGGGCGGCCGCGGACAACATCGCTCGGGATTTGCGGCATGAAGCGCGCCGGCCGTTCCACTACTTCGACAAGGGCAGTCTGGCAACCATCGGGCGCGCGGCCGCCGTCGCGCAGTTCGGCAAGATCCACATTTCGGGTTTCATCGCCTGGCTGTCGTGGTTGTTCGTCCACATATTTTTCCTGATTGGGTTTCGCAACCGACTTTTCGTCCTGCTGCAGTGGGCGTGGTCGTACTTTACCTACGAACGTGGCGCGCGGCTGATCACCGGCGATACCCGATTGCCGGGTTGGGAAGAGTTGCAGGCAGAGAACACCTCGAGCGAAACCCGGCGCCGGGCGTGAGGGTCAGGCGTCAGTAAGAAGAAGGCCGCCATGCCTGCGGCACGGCGGCCCGAGTCAGGAGGAAGCTGGCAGCCTACTTGCCGGCTCTGCCCTTGTTGGTTCCGACCCCGGTACAGAAATCCCATCCCGGCACTGAGGTCTTGCTGCCGCAAGTTCCGGAGGTGATGTCGGTGAAGTCGGCTGCGTTGCCAAGGTTGCTGTAGATCTCTGTGTTCTCTGCCTGGCTGCTGCTGTTGAACGAACGGGTGGCGTTAACGACCCCGGCCAGCGCGGGGGTACCCACACTGGTGCCGCCAAAGATGGCCCATTGGAGATTGCATCCCGGCGCGGTGATGTAGACCGACACTCCACTGAAGGGATCGCCATCGTAGGAGAAGTCAGGCGTGCCGCGAAAATTGCCCACAATGTTCTGAATCGCGTCCTGGAACGCGGGCCGGGGTTCGATGGTGCTGGTTCCGCCGCCGCTGCCACTCCAGGCGGTCTCGTTGGTGAAGTTGCCTTGGCTGTCGCGATTCACCCGGGTGCCTCCGACCGAAACTACAAACGGCGACGTGCTGGGATACTGGGCGATGCCACCGGCGTCGCCGCTGGAGGCAAAGTAAACCACACCGGACTGCATGAAGTGCGCGTCCAGGGCGGTTTCGCCGCTGAAGTCGCTGCCGTAGCCCCAACTCATGGAGACTTCGCCTTTGCCGCCGTGAGCGGCGACTAAGCGGTTTGCCTTATCCACCGCGCGAAAAAGATCGTTCGTGCCGTTGGTCTTGGCCTCCATCAGCACGATGGTGGCATTGGGGGCCATGGCATGCGCCCACTCAATGTCGAGGGCCGCTTCCTCGTTCCATCCACAATCCTGCGTCGGCTTACCATCGGCAAAGAGGACGTGGAACTTGGGTGCGGGCAGACCGAAGGTACTGGAAAAGGTGGCCAGGTCGGCTGCCGCCGTCGGGTAGTCAAAGGCGTCGACGATGACAATGACCGCGCTGCCTCCTCTGGGATTGTCGGTGGAAGTTTTCTTGGGGCATCCCGGCAAGGGGTTCTTCACTATGCCGTAGACGCAACCCAATGACGCCGGGGTCTCGCCCAACGGCGTGCTGGAATCAGGGTTGATGGGCTGGTAAATCAGATGGGTGGTGCGCGCGCTAAGACCGAGCAGGTTTTCCATCCGGACCTGGCTCGACTCAGGGACGATGATGGTCCCCTTCTGGGTCTGCGCGCCGGCAAAACTGGCGCCTGCAATGACCACAAGCGCCAACAACAGGATTGAGTATTTCTTCATCGGTGAGGTTCTCCTTTTGGGCTGGGTCGAATGAATCCGCAATGAAACCTGAGACTGGGCGGGCAGAAGCGGCCGGAGCCTTTCAGCCCTTCCCCTTGTGAAGGCAACCGCCGACCGGTTGAGAACCTTACTGCAAAACAAGCATTACTACTAGTGGCAGTTATTGTTGATTCCGACCAGGGCCCCGGCCTGACTGCAATATTTTGCACTCCTCTTCCAGGCCGCACGAAGATATTCCCGTAAGCAAGGAAGCCTTGACTGCCGTGTGCCCTGTCGTAATTGCAGCTTCGCCAAGCCGAGCCGCTATAATCGACTTGTCTTGAGATTGCTTCGCCTTACTGCGCCGCTGGTTGTTCTGGCCCTGTCCCTCGCCGCATTCGCAGGTCCCGCTCCGACTGGGCAAACCCTCGTGGTAATTCCGTTTGAGAACCACTCCAAGGCTCCAGGGCTGGAGTGGATCGGAGAATCATTTCCCGAGTTGCTGCAAGGGCGGCTGGCCTCACCAACACTGTATGTGTTGAGCCGTGAAGACCGCTTGCGCGCCTATGACCGGTTGGGCATCCCCAACGATGTCCATCCCTCACGCGCCACCACCTACCGCATCGCCGAGCAAATGGACGTGGATTATGTGCTGCTGGGCAGCTACGACTTTGACGGGCGAACCTTCAGCGCCGCGGCACGGCTGCTGGACATGCGGGGTCTGCGCTTGCTGCCGGAAGTACACGAGTCGGGACCGCTGGTGGAATTGATAGACATCCAGACGGCGCTTGCCTGGGACCTGTTGCATGAGCTACGTCCGGATTGGGGGACAACGCGTTCGGCTTATGTGGGGTCGGCGCCCGCTGTCCGGCTTGACGCTTTCGAGAACTACGTGCGCGGCATCATTGCGCCGACCGAAGAGGAGCAGGTCCGGCGCTTTCGCGAAGCTGTGCGCCTGAACCCACAGTACCAGGAGGCTTTGCTGCAATTGGGAAAGACTTACTACCGTGAGCGGCAATACGGCCAGGCAGTGGCCTCTCTGGGAAGGGTTTCACGCGAGGCGCCGGAGGCGCGGGAGGCAAATTTCTATCTGGGACTAGCGGCTTACTACCAGGGCGATTACGAGGGCGCGGAGTCGGCGTTTGAGTTTGTCGCGGCGCGCCTGCCACTGGCTGAGGTTTACAACAACCTGGGGGTGGCCAGCGCGCGGCACGGGGAAAAAAGGGCGGCGGAGTACTTCCAAAAGGCGGTCGAGGCCGATCCCGACGACGCCGACTACCGCTTCAATCTGGCGGTGTCGCTCTACCGGGCCGGGGACTTTGCCGGCGCCTCGCGGCGGCTGCGCGAGACTCTGTCGCTGCGTCCCGGTGACACGGAGGCCAAGGCGCTGCTGGGGACGATTGCGGGAAACGCCACTAGCCGCGCCCAGGGCGGTGCGCCGCCCACTGGCAGGATTCCTCTGGAGCGCATCCGGCTCAACTACGAAGAAAGCACGTTCCGGCAATTGGTGCTGAAAATTGATGCCGTGGCGGAGCAACGCCTGGAGAAGAACGATCCGCAGACGCACGGCCAGTTTCACGCCGATCGTGGACATGAACTGCTGGCCCAGGGTTTTGTGGCCGAGGCGGAGAGAGAGTTTCGCGAGGCGTTGACGCTGGATCCGTCGAACGCGGGGGCCCACGCCGGCCTGGCGCGCGTGTTGGAGGCGAACGAGGACGCCGCCGGGGCGCGCGCGGAAGCCGAGGCGGCCTTGCGCCTGCGGCCACTTGCCGAGCCCTTGCTGGTACTGGCGCGGCTGGATTTGAGAGACAATAGAACTGAGGAGGCCGCTGCCAACGTGGACCGGGCCCTCCGTCTGGAGCCTTCCAACCCCCAGGCGCTGGCCTTGCAGCGCGCCGTTGCAGCCAAGCTGGCGGAGAAAGCGCAGCCGCTGCCGAACCGATGAAAACGTTTATCTTGTCGCGCATGCTTTCCGGCGTGCTAGCCGGACTGATTTTGTGTGTAGTGTCCCTTCCCTGCTCTGCCGAGGTGCTGAAGATCGTGGTGAACGACACCATCCAGCCCGTCACCGATGAGTACATCGGGCGGGCGATCACGGAGGCGGAACGGAGCGGGGACCAGGCGTTGCTGATCGAGTTGAACACTCCGGGCGGGCTGCTGGATTCGACGCGCGACATCATCGAGAAACTGCTCGCGGCCAAAGTTCCAGTGATCATCTATGTAACCCCGAGCGGGAGCCGGGCGGCGTCGGCCGGGTTTTTCATCCTGGAGAGCGCGGACGTGGCCGCCATGGCGCCGGGGACCAACACCGGCGCGGCGCATCCGGTCACCATCACCGGTGGCAAGATTGATGATGTGATGAAGCAGAAGATGGAGAATGACGCGGCCGCGCTGATGCGCTCGGTGGTGTCCAAGCGGGGGCGAAATCTGGAAGTCGCCGAAAGCGCGGTGCGGCAGTCGAAGTCGTTCACCGACCAGGAGGCGCTGTCCCAGCACCTGATCGATTACGTGGCGTCCAGCGAGGAGGACCTGTTCAAGCAGCTCCAGGGCAAGCCGGTAAAACGGTTCAGCGGTGAGACGGTCAAACTTAACCTGGAGGGACAGCCTGTTCGCCCCTTCGAGATGACCTTAAAGCAGCGCATCCTGGCCTTCATCATGGATCCCAACATCGCGTTCATCCTGCTGGCTATCGGGGCGCTGGCGCTGTACGCGGAGTTCAACCACCCCGGGGCCGTCGTCCCCGGAACCGTGGGCGTGATTTTCATCCTGCTGGCGGTATTCGCCCTTAATCTGCTGCCGGTGCGGTTCGCGGCGATCGTGCTGATCCTGACCTCGTTTGTCCTGTTCGCGCTGGAGGCCAAGTTTGCCACGCACGGAGTGCTGGCCATCGGCGGAATCGCCACGATGGTATTGGGCGGGTTGTTGCTGGTGGACGCTCCCATCCCGGAGATGCGGGTTCACCTTCTGACCGCGCTGGCCGTCAGCATTCCGTTGGGTATCATCACCGTCTTTCTCATGGGCATCGCGCTCAAAGCCCGGCGCAACAAAATCGTCACGGGCGCGCAGGGGTTGGTGGGTGAGATCGGGCAGGCACAGAGCGCTCTGAGCCCGCAAGGGAAGGTCTTCGTGCATGGTGAACTGTGGGACGCAGTCGCATCGTCACCCGTCTCGGCCGGGCAGACGGTCATTGTGCGCCGAGTCGATGGCCTGCAATTGCAAGTCGAACCCGTATCGTCGGTGCAGAGGACACCCGCGACGACGTCGGCTTGACGTCGCACGCGCAGAAGTGGGCTTTGGAACGGTCGCTTTCGAGCGGTGACCTGAATTCGGAAAGCGTGCGAACCGGGAAGGGCACGACTTCAGTCGTGCCGGCCAGTTGCCAATAGCAGATCGGCTTTAGCCGCCGAGGTGGGCCTTTGACCTTGGCCCGACCGCTCGGACAGGCGTCCAGGCCACTCATCCAACCTGAATCCCGCATACGCGGAACAATACCGATACTGGTTCGCCTCCGCCACCAGTCCGCGCTCCACCGGGTTCCGGTGGATGTAGTCGCGATGAGTCTCGAAATCGGCAACGTCTCGTATGCGGTGATCGGTAAACCCTCGCTGCCAGATTTCCATGTTCTTCACGAATTCCTGACCGGCTGCATGGGAGAATCCCCCCTTGATCAATTGCAGCGCCCGTTCCAGCGTTATCACGGGCGTGAGCAACAAATGAAAATGCTCGGGCATGAGCACAAACGCATGCAGAGCGTAGTGCCCTTGCCGCCGGTAACCATACAGCACCTTCAGGAAGAGGCGCGCCCATGGCTCGGCCCGGAACAGTTGTCTGCGCTGCCAGGTTGAGGAAGTGACAAAGTACGTTCCGGGTGGAGACATCAGGCGTATAGGCTTCGAAGGCTTACCTCGGCGGCTAAAGCCGGTCAATTGTGGACTCGCGCGGCACGGCTGGAAGCCGTGCCCTTCCCGATCTTGGGCGGAGAAAAAACGCCTCCGTTGCCGGACATCGAGGTATGTTGTCGCCCGGATGTGGAGTGTGTCTGTGACGAACGACCAAAGTAAGACACCGAAGCTGTGCAGAAACCGTCGAGGCACGAGTGCAGGGCGCCCATTCACGCACCACCGCAGGCAACCCTGGTCACGGCTTCCCCTCGCCAAACTGCGATACAATCCGCCTCAGAAGCAACTGAGAACGTTCTGGAGGCGCGTCATGGGTCTCTCGTTTGGGTACATCGCTGCCATCATCGTCGTTTTGTACCTCTTAAGTTCGATCAAGATCCTGGCCGAATATGAGCGCGGCGTGATCTTCCGCCTGGGCCGCTTGCTGCCGAATGCCAAGGGACCGGGCATCATTCTGGTGTTCGCACCGGTGGACCGCATGGTGCGTATCTCGCTGCGGCAGGAAGCGCTGGAAGTCCCCCCGCAGGACATCATCACCCGCGATAACGTGACCCTGAAGGTCAACGCCGTGATTTTCCTGCGGGTGATCGAACCTCGACGGGCTGTCGTGGAAGTCTCGAATTACGTTTACCAGACTTCGCAGTTCGCCCAGACCACGTTGCGCTCGGTGCTGGGCGAACAGGAACTCGACGAACTACTGGCGCATCGCGACAAAATCAACCTGCGGCTGCAGAGCATTCTGGACACCCACACTGCGCCCTGGGGCGTGAAGGTGGTGAACGTCGAGGTCAAGCAGGTGGACCTGCCCGAGACCATGCTGCGCGCCATGGCCAAGCAGGCGGAGGCGGAACGCGAGAAGCGTTCGAAGATCATTCACGCCGAAGGCGAGTACTCGGCGGCGCAGCGGTTGGTGGATGCGGCCAAGCTGCTGGCCACCGAGCCGGTCAGCGTGCAGTTGCGCTACCTGCAGACCCTCACGGAGATCGGCGTGGAGAAGAATACGACCGTGGTTTTCCCCGTTCCGGTGGACATATTTAGCGGGATCCAGAAGCTGGTCGGCAAGAAGGAAGGCGGCAGTTAGGAAGCATGGGTGGTGCAGGAGACACTGCAAGCGGCGTCTCTACAGGACCACCCTTGGAGCAAACGATGGCGGCGTCACAGGACACGGAAATCACGCTGGGCACCGGTAAGATGCTGGCTGTGTTCTTCGGGCTGGTGCTGCTGTGTGCGGTATTTTTTGGGATGGGATTCTCGCTGGGCCGAAGCTCGGTGAAGCCGCTTGCGGGCGCTGACCTGGCGGCCACACAGGCCGCGAATGCCGGTGTGCGGCCCTCGGCCGTGAAGCCGGTCAGCAGTGCCACACCGAACGATCTGACGTTCTACAAGACTGTGCAGGACAAGGACGCGGATGCGCAGCCTGCAGCGAACAATGCGGCCGCCGATACCGCCGCCACTGAACCTGCCCCCAGCCCCGCGGCCTCGGACGGCAGCACGGCGGCCCCACCCGATGCGATGATGGCTCCGCCCACCAATGGCTACTTCGTGCAGGTGGCTGCGGTCAGCAAGCAGGAGGACGCCGAGGCGCTGGTGGCGGCGCTCAAGAAGAAGCAATATCCTGCCTTTGCCAGCAACACTTCGACCTCGGACAAACTGTTTCACGTCCAGGTGGGCCCGTTCTCGGACATCAAAGACGCGGAAAGTATGCGGGCCAAGCTGGTAAACGACGGGTACAATCCGATTCTGAAGAAGTAGCTGGTGGCTGGCAACCGCGGAAGAAGAGCTGCCAGCTACCAGCCCCCAGCTACCGTCCTCCAAACCTCTGTTCCTTCCACGGATCCCCGTACATGTGATAGCCGTTTTGCTCCCAGAAGCCCGGCGCATCGTGGTCGAGGAATTCCAGGCCTCGGACCCATTTGACAGATTTCCAGGCATAGAGATGGGGCACGATCAGGCGCAGGGGGTAGCCGTGGTCGGGGGTGAGGGGCTGGCCGTCGTGGTGGGTGGCCAGCAGAACCTCTTCGCGGTCGAGGTCGGCCAAAGGAACGTTGGCGGTGAATCCTTGTTCCGCGTGCACCAGCACGTAGGCGGCCTCGGGCTTAGCACGCACGCGATGCAGCAGTTCGCGAAAGGCAACGCCTTCCCACTGGTTGTTGAAGCGGCTCCAGCGGGTGACACAATGAAAATCGCTGCTGCGCTGGGTTTTGGGCAAGGCGTTGAAGTCTTGCCAGCTGAGACGGAGCGGAGAATTTACCAGTCCATAAACCTGCAAATCCCAAGTTGCGGGATCAAAGCGCGGCACCGAGCCGTAATGCAACACAGGCCACTTCAGCGTGAGTGACTGGCCGGGCGGGAGCCGGCCTTCGCGCTTCATCGACTGCTCGAGTTCGCGGCGGTCTTTGCCTTCAAAAAGCATTGGAATGCAGACGTCGGACCTCGGACTGCGGACCCGGCTGACGGCTGACACGATAAGCTGAGATCGGAGATCTAACGTCCGAGGCCCGCTTCCGGTACTATGGCTATTCTGCCATGAGCAACCAGGAGCAGGCGCTGGACCGTATCTTACATGCGATCGCCGATCCCACGCGTCGGCGGATTCTGCAAGCCCTGAAAGAGCGCGGGGGATGCTCGATCGGCAAGCCGGTAGGCCTGTGCGCATCCGACATCGAGATGCGGGTGCGTCTATCTCAGCCGACGATCTCGCACCATATGGCGATCCTCACCAAAGCAGGGCTGGTGGAGGCAAAGAAACTAGGGCTGTGGATGTGGTACCGGCGCAATGAGGAGGCGTTGCGGGAGTTTACGCGGAGCCTGAAGCAGAACCTGTAGCCGTCCTAACCGGCGCTCGCGGCCATGGTCTTTTGCAGCAGGCGGCGCGCCTGGGCGATCAAGTCCGCGACTTCGAAGGGTTTCACCAGGCAGGGGACGTTATTTTCCTGCAGGAAGGCGCGTGTCTCCGGTTCGGCGACACTGGAGAAGGTCAGAAGCAGGCGTTTCTCCATGCCGGGACAGCTTTCTTGCAGCCAGCGGTAGATATCGGAGGCACTCCAGCCCCCGGGCATCTTGCCGTTGATAATGAGGGCATCGAACTTCTCGCCCAGCATGCGGGCCTTTACTTCTTCCGCATTCATCAAGGTGACCACGTTCGCCCCGGCGCCCGAGAGCACGTCGCGCTCGAATTCCAGCACCGCTTCTTCGTCGTCCACCAGCAGGATGCGGCCGTCGATCGCCACTTCACGACGCTGCGCCGGAGCTGTGCTCTCCGTGGTTTCGGCGCGATGCGCGGCCGGCAGGCGGACCTCCAGGATGGCGCCGCCCTCCGGGCAATTGCGGGCGCTGATATCGCCGCCATGCTCTTTGACAATTCCGTAGCAGATGCTCAGGCCGAGACCTGTGCCCTTGCCCACGCTCTTGGTGGTGTAAAAGGGATCGAAGATGCGATTGGGTTCCTGAATGCCGGGGCCGGAGTCCTGAAACTCGGCGTGCACGTGGCCGTCTTGCGCGAAGACCCTTACTTTCAGCTTGCCGGCCTGGCCGGATTCGAGCATGGCGTCCACGGCGTTGTTGATGATGTTGAGGAACACCTGCTCGAGCTGGTGAGGATCGGCCGTCACCGCCGGGAGCGCCGGCGCGAGATCGCGTTCCAGTGTGATGTCGTTGACCTTGAGATCGTAATCGCGCAGGGCCAGGGTCTCGTCTATCACCTTGCAAATGTCCACCTGCTGCTTCTGCGGCTTGCGCTGGCGGGCAAACGAGAGCAAATTCTGCACCACGCGGTGGGTGCGCTGGGCCTGCTTGAAGAGCTTGCGCACGAAATCGGAGGCGCGGTCCTGCAGGCCTTCGCTTTCCAGCAGCTGCGCATAGCCGAGGATCGCGGTCAGCGGATTGTTGAGTTCGTGGGCCACGCCGGAAATCAACTGGCCCACCGCCGACATCTTTTCGCTCTGCAGCAACTGCTCCTGGGTGCGGCGCAGGTCTTCGTAGGCGCGGCAGGTCTCCTCGTAGAGGCGGACCTTCTCGATGGTGGTGGCCAGCTGCCGGCCGATCGCCACCAGCAGGTTTTCGTCGTTGCTGGTATATTCGCGCGCTTCCCGGCTGCTTATGCCCATGGCGCCGATCGGTTTCTCTTTGCTCCACAGCAGGACCCAGATCCAGGATTGCAATCCATCGGCGCGAATGAAATCAGCCACCAGTTCAGGAAGATGTGGCAGGTACTCGGGAGTCAGAACTTCGGTGCGGGAACGCGTCACCAGGTCGCCGAAGCCGTCGGGGAACTTGATTTCCGAGAAGCGGGCGCGGTCGGCGCTGCGCTGTCCCCAGCCGGCGCGGCGGCGGAAGGTGGTCAGGTCGGCGTCGGAGAGATAGATGGATCCGGTTTCGGCCCCCAGGAGCGAGATGACCTGGCGCAAGGTGAGGTTGAGAATCTCATCGAGGTCGAACGACTGAGTGGCGATCACTGCCATGGCGTTCAGCGCGTTCAGTTCGCGATTGCGGCGGCGGATTTCGTCTTCCGCCCGCTTCTTCTCCGTCATGTCGAGCAGGAAGCCCTGGTAGCGCTCGATTTTGCCGGTAGAGTTACGGGTGGCGAAACTGCTCTCCATGGCGCTCAGCAGGCTGCCGTCCTTGCGGCGCAGGGTGACCTCAAAGTTGCGCACGTAGTTGTGGAGCTCGACTTCGCGGCGAAAAGCCTCGCGCTGCTCGTGCGAGGTATAAAGATCTGTGTCGACGTTGAGGGCCATGAGTTCTTCGCGGCTGCTGTAGCCCAGCATGTTCAGGAAGGCGTCGTTGCAATCCAGCAGCTTGCCCTCGGGCGTAACTACGAACACCCCTTCCTGCACCTGTTCAAACAGGAGGCGGTATTTTTCCTCTGCCAGACGGCGCTCGGTGACGTCGCGCACCACGTGGATGGTGCCATTCTGCTTGCTGCCCTGCTCGGTGTAGGTCGAGGTGGAGACCATGACGTAGCCCCCGAAGCAGGGGTCGGGTCCTTCGTAAAAGGCTTCATCGCCACCCCGGCAGTAGGGACAGCCGGTCCATTCGCCTGCTTTGTGCGGCAGCATAGACTCGCAGGGGTTGCCCATCACGTCCGCGGGCGCCTGCCCCAAGCGCTGCAACAAGGCCAGATTGGCCTTCATGACGCGGTATTCCGAGTCGTGCAGCAGCACCAAGTCCTGGATGGAGTCAAAGGTGTTGCTCCACTGGCGATGGGAGCGCAGGATCTGTTCGACCAGGCGAAGGTTCTCGACCGCCAGCCCCAGCTGGTGGGCGCTGTTGGCGAGGAATTCCACGTCGTCGGGGGCATAAGAGAGCCGGCGACGGCTGCCCAGAGTCAAGGTGCCAATCGGGGACTTTTTGCCCAGCACCGGCACCATGACGATATGATGAAAGCCCTCTCCTTTCAGGTAAGGCCGCATCTCCGCGCCGGCGGCGGAAGTCTTCACCACCAGAGGCATGGCGTCACGCAGCACCTGCTGTTGGGTTTCATCGATAGCGACGATGCTGCGGTCGCGTAAGAACTCGGCCGACAGGCCGATCTGCTGTGCGATCACCATGTTGCTGCCTTCGATCAGGCGAAACCAGGCGGCGTCGGCACGCATCAGGGCCTTGAGTTCTTCCAAGGCGGTGGCCATCATGGGCCCGTGCTGCTGCGCGCGCGTGATGGTGGTGGTCAGGGCATTTACGACCGCCAGACGGCGGGTCCGCATCTTGGAATCGTCGAGGACCACCAGCAACATGCTCAGGCCGAACAACAGATCAGCCATCAGGCTGGTGCCAGGGGGCAGAGAGCCAGTCAACGGGGCCCATTCAAGGTGAATCAATAAGAGGCTCAGGGTTAGCAGCCAGGGACCGATCTCGCCTCGTCCCCAGCGGTAGCGAAACACCTGGAATGCAGCGGTAAAAGCGATCAAGCGATAGGCGACTTCCAGGGCCATGCGCAAAGTCATCGAGTCCGGCCACAACAGGGCGCGCGCGACCGCATAGCCCATGACCGTGATGGAGATCAGCGCCAGGGGCAGCAGCAACTTGCGCGCATGGGTATAGACGAAAACCGCGGCCGCGAACAGACTAACGGCCAGCACGAACTCAGCCTGGGAAACGGCGATCGTGTAGCGCGCAAACGCTGCGTCCTGCACTCCGTACAGCGTCCAGTGGGAGACGAAATAGGCCAGCCAGCCTACGATCCACAGCAGGAGGTAGCGCTCGCGAAAGGTGCGGAACACCAGCAGGGCCGCGGCCAGTACCAGCAGGATGGCCGACTCCTGTGCGATCAGTTTGGGGACGGCAAGCTCCCCGACCGCATGCCAGGCATTCCAGACGGAGATATTCATGGCTGCCAAAAGGACCAAGGGCTCGCTTCTTAATAGCACGCCGGCTCCCGTTACCAATGGGATTTCCCCTGTCCAATGGTTACTTTCGGAACCTGAGAACTGCGCTAGAATGGGCGTTAAACTTCGCTTACCCATGCCAGCCGACCGCATCCTAGTTGTCGATGATGAAGAAGCCATCCGGGAGATTGTCTCTTCCATGCTGGGCTCCGCCCACTACAAGTGCCGTCAGGCCTCGTCTGGCCTGGAAGCGCTAGCCCTGCTGGAGTCGGGAGAGCAGTTCGAGTTAATGCTTTCGGACCTGATGATGGCCGGCCTGGACGGGATTGGGTTGCTGGAGCGCACCAAGGAAAGAGTCCCGGACATGCCCGTGGTGATGGTGACCGCGGTGCACGACATATCGGTTGCATTGGCCGCCATCCGCAACGGCGCTTACGACTATCTGCTGAAGCCGTTCGAGCGCGAACAACTGCTGGCCACGGTCCGCCGGGCGCTGGAGAACCGCCGCCTGAAGCTGGAGAACCGGGCGTATCAGACCGAACTGGAACACCGGGTGCGCGCCAAGACTGAGCAGTTGGAGAAGACACTGTCCAATCTGGAGCGGTCCTATGACATTACTCTGGAAGCCCTGGGCGACGCCCTCGACCTCAAGGACGCGGAGACGGAGGGTCACTCCAAGCGGGTCACCGCGTTCACAATTGCGATTGCCCGGGCCATGGGCTTAACGCGAGAACGGATTGCGGTGATTGCGCGGGGCGCGTTTCTGCACGACATCGGCAAGATGGCCATTCCCGACGCCATCCTGCGCAAGCCCGGCGCCTTGAGCCCGGAAGAAATTGCCATCATGCGGGAGCATTGCTACCACGGCTTCAAGATGCTGCAGAAGATTCCCTTCCTGCAAGAGGCCGCGGAAATCGTCTATGCCCACCAGGAGCGCTGGGACGGCACCGGCTATCCGCGCGGACTCAAGGGCGAAGAGATTCCCCTGGGGGCGCGCATGTTCTCGGTCGCCGACACGCTGGACGCCATCACTTCGGACCGTCCTTACCGTCCCAAGCAATCTCCGGCGGCGGCTCGGAAGGAGATCCAAGACTGGGCCGGACGGCAATTTGATCCCGAGGTGGTGCGTGTGTTTCTGTCCATGCCGGAAAACATTTGGGAAGATTTGCGGAAAGAGATCGACTCACAGATTTACCGCTTCGCTTACTCCAGCGCCGCCAAAGGCTCTTCGTAAGCTCCTTAAACCGCGCCCAATAGTCCCGCAAGGCAGCATTTTCCCACCCGCTCACATCCAAGCGAGATAGGAGGCAGTCCCGAAAAATACGTAGTTACCGAGGTTACCCATATGCGCAAACGTTCGCTTCGCTGGTTGTGGTGTGGCTGGCTGTTGCTGGGCGGCACGATGCTCCTGGCGGATGAAGTCAGCACGCCGGCCGCGCCCCGCACCATTCCCGAGGGCACGACTTTCCTGATCCGGCTCAATGACAAGCTGGATACCACCAGACTGCAGCAAGGCAAACACTTCAGCGCGAAACTGGCAGAGGATTTGGTAGCCCCGGATGGCTCCACGATCCCCCGCGGAAAAAAGATCAAGGGCCACGTCAGTTCGGTAGAACAGGGCTTCCATGCGCGTATGCTGCTCAGCTTTGACGAGATTGATACCGGCCACGGCAAGATGCCGCTGATTGCCACCGTAACCGGCGTTCCCGGAGAGCATGCCGCCAAGCAGCCTGACGCGGAAGGCGAGATCGAGCGCAAAGGCATGAGCAAGCGGCGGGAGATTGAAGTGGCGGCGGTGGGCGCCGGTCTGGGAGCGGCCGGCGGCGCCGCCGCCGGCGGGGGCAAGGGCGCGGCCATCGGGGCCGGAATTGGCGCCGGGGCCGGCGCGCTCGCGGGAATCCTGACCGACCGCAACCTGACTCTGCAGAAGGGCACGGTCCTGGAGTTGCGGCTCGACCATCCGTTACAGGTGCCGTCGCGCTAGGTTTCGTGGACGGTCCCGGCGTCGCGGGACCGGTTCCCACAAGAAGAAAGGCGCGGGTTGCGATAGCCCGCGCCTCTTTTCTTGTTAGCACAATTTTCCCCGCAATTTCTGCCCTTCGCGGCGTTCCTCGCAGTGATACCAGGAGAGGCGTATAAAGTTCTGTTCGTCGTGCAATGGAGAGAGCAGATGAAAACCTTTGTGGCAGTCCTCATGTTTCTGTTGATAGCTGCATCGCCCAGCGTCGGGCAGGATCGTCCTACGATGACGGCGCAGCCCAACACCGTATTTGTGGGAGCCGATGGGAAGTTCGAAGCCAATCCCGATACGGCCCTATTGCAATTCAACATTTCCGCGCAGGACGACACCTCGCGGGGAGCGTACGACCGAGCCTCCAAAGCGGCGGAGCAGATCCGCCAGATTCTGCGCTCGAACGGCATTGAGCCAAAGGCGGCCGAGATCGGCTATTTTTCCCTCCAACCGGTGTACGACTACAAAACCCCCAAGCGCAAACTGGTCGCGTACCGGGTGAATGCCAACGTCTCGCTGAAGCTGAAGGACTTCTCCAAGATTGCGCCGATCCTGCAGCAATTGGCGGACGCCGATATCACCGAGAACCAGTCCATCAACTACACGCTGGAAGACATGGATGCGGCCAAGACCAAGGCGGTGGAAGATGCCTACCGGCGGGCGCGGGACTCGGCCAATGCGGTGGCGCGGGCCGGAGGACGCACGCTGGGTGAATTGTCCTACGCTTCGGTGGACACCTTCGAGAACGTGCGTGTGATGGCGCCCTTACCGATGGCCAGGATGGGTGCGCAGGCGGCGCCCGCGCCAACGGAGGAGTTCAGTCCGCAGAGCATCACTGTGACCGCACACGTGAATGCCATGTTCACGCTGCGCTAGCCATGGGACAGCACTGCCGCGCTACTTCACGCCGGTCGGAACGCGGCTGGCGTCCAGGAGAATGGGCCGCTGGATGACCATCTCCACGGTGGTGCCGGCGTCCAGTTTCACGTCATTGCCCCGCGACAGCAGGGCAATCGCGCTACCCACTGCGCCGCCCACGCCGGCGCCGATAGCGGCCCCCTTGCCTCCGTGGCTGAGGCCGCCGATCACCGCGCCGGTTCCGGCCGAACCAGCAACGGTGCCCACTTTCTCTCCCGTCTGGCTGTCTCCCCGGATGGTGCCCTCCTCATCTTTCACTGAAGCGTTGTCCACTCCGGGCGCGTTCTCGACCGAGCCGGGAAGCATCACGGTGTAGCCGCTGGGATAGATCAAGGTGGTGAAGTGCATGAGGACCTCGGCGCGCCCTTTGATGCGTCCGGCACGCTTCACGCTGCTGATTTTTCCCTGCACGTAGGTGCCGGCGGGAATCAGGACCCGGTCGTTCAGCACCACAGGAAACGTGGTCTCGGCATAGACCGGATCGCCTTCCTTGGCGCTCTTGGTGGAGATGGCATGTTTGAGCGCCAGAGGAACCTTGGTGCCAGCGGGGATGGTGAGTCGGTTCTCCGCCCCCGTAGACGCCGCCGGCGCGGGCTGAGCGCTCGGCTGGGCGCCGGGAGCGGATTGAGCTATTGCCAGCGCGCTGAGCAGCAGCACGGTCATTACCGAACGCATGGAAACCCTCCCCTACCACCTTCCGGAATCATCACAGTATAGAACGGCCGCGCGCAAAAGGTGATCCGACGCGGGATTAGATGCAGCCTGCGGTACGAAAGGTTATTTTGGAAGGGCCTCTGGAAACTGGGGTCTTTGATTTGCCTTTCGGCTCTCCGGGACCTAGCCACCGCTCCGTCGCAGCTGGCTCTCCCGCACGTTGCCCATGAATTGCGACTGCAGCTTCTGGGCGCACAGCTCGCCACAGACGTGGAGTGTGCCTTCGCGCTGCGCCACCTCCTCGTCCCAAGGACACAGATACAACACCGGCCGGTTCAGTTCGCCGAAGGAGGTCCACATGAGCCACCAGCGGTCAGTGGATCCCTTCAGGGTTCCGCAGTTGGGACCGGCGCAACGGTAGAACGGGACGGGGGACTGCGGACTTGGCTTGGCAGCTTTCATCGGGTTGCACACTCCTGAGCGGCCCGGGGCGCGGCAGACCATTCTAGCGAATCCCAGCCGCCGGGTGCACGCCCGGCGCAGTGGCTATGCCGCCCCAGGTACCGGAGGACCCGCGGGATTTTTGGACAAGCGGCAGTTCTCAGTTCCCGGTTCTCAGTTCTGGCTTGGGCAGCTTTACTTGTAGAGCAGATATTTCTGGCGGAGTTGCTGGAATTTCTGCAGGGGCTCGAGCCACTCTTCGGCGATGCGGCGGGGATCCTCGCCTCGGGCGAGAGCATCGTAGGTGGATTGATTCAGCAGCAGGTCAATCATCTTCTCCATGTGGAACTGTTCGGGATAGAGCTTGTGGAGGGCGGCGGCCAGCTCGATGCCGAGTTCCGGGGCATCCAGGGCATTGCGGTCGAGCACAAGGAAGTTCACACCCCTGCACGTCTCACCCTGGTACCGCGAGGCGCTGGGCGTGAAGCTGGCCGCAACGAAGCGTACCCCGGAGATATTTCTGGCGTTCAAGTATTCGGCGAGTTGATGTCCGTTGATCCAGGGCGCACCCAGCAGTTCAAAGGGCGTATCGGTCCCTCGTCCGACGGAGACGTTCGTGCCCTCCACCAGGCCGACGCCGGGATATAGGGTAGCCGCGGTCAAACTTCGCAGGTTGGGCGAGGGGCTGATCCACTCCAGTCCGGTGGAGTCGAACCAGTCGCCGCGCATCCAGCCCTCCATGGGAACGACCTTGAGCCGGGCGTTGAGGTGGCGCTCGGCGTTGAACATCTGCGCCAACTCGCCCATGGTCATGCCGTGGCGCATCGGTTCGGGCATGTAATTGACGAAGCTTTCGCGTCCGGGATCGGAAATCGGGCCTTGCACAAAGGAACCGGTGATCGGGTTGGGGCGGTCGAGCACGACGATCTCGACCCCGGCCTGGGCGGCGGCTTCCAGGAAGTATCCCAGCGTGGTTTCGTAGGTGTAGAAGCGGACCCCCGCGTCCTGGATGTCAATGACAATCGCATCCAGCGTCTTGAGCACGTCGAGCGGTGGCCTGCGGGCGGCATCGCTCCCGCCGTAGACGCTGTACACGGGGACGCCGGTGGCGGCATCCCGCGAATTGCCGATGTTGGTCGTGTCCAGGGTTCCGGTGACGCCGTGCTCCGGGCTGAAGATGGCGTCCAGCGAGACTCCCGGGGCGTGGGCCAGCACATCAATCGTGCGTTGCCCCTGCGAATCCACCCCTGTCTGGTTGGTCAGCACGCCGATTCGCTTCTTTGCATTCGCCCCGCGGACTACGTCGAACTGGTGCGCCTCAAGCACGTCGATTCCGGCCTGCACTTCCCCATTGCGCACCCCAAGCCGCCGGGCAGCCGTCTGGGCCTCGTTGTATCCGGTGATGCTCTTCCAGCGCAGCTCTTCCTTCTCGCTGACCGTTAGCGGAAGAGCCGCAGCCACGGCCGTGGCCAGCTTGGAACGCAAGGCGACAGCACTTCCCTTCCCGCGCGGATGGACCGCGTTGGCGAGAACGATGATGTAGGTGCGCGTGGTTGGATCGATCCAAAGCGAAGTTCCGGTGAAGCCGGTGTGTCCGAAAGACCCCACCGGCAACAGTTCGCCGCGGCTGCTGGAAAGGGGAGAATCAATGTCCCAGCCAAACCCGCGCAATTCCTGGGAAGTGGGCGGTTGCTGCGGTGTGGTCATTTTCTCCACCGCCGGCGGCGGGAGAATGCCGCTCCCGTTCAGCAGAGCCTGCGCGAACTTGGAGAGATCGTCAGCGGTAGAAAACAGGCCCGCATTGCCGGCCACGCCGCCCATGCGGCGCGCCGTAGGGTCGTGTACCACGCCACGCAACATCTTGTCGTGCTCGTCGAATTCAGTGGGCGCAATCTTCGGCAGCCAGGTTGCCGGGGGCAGAAAGCGGGTGCGCGTCATGTTCAACGGGGCGAAAATATGGGTCTGGCAATACTTGTCGAGGGTAGTTCCCGAAACCTGCTCTACCAGCGCCCCCAGCACGATGAAGTTGGTATCGCTGTATAAGAAACGCGAGCCCGGGGGATATACCGGGGTCTCCGCATACGCCATGCGCAAGGCGGTCTCGCGACCCTGCCAGGGCTGGTCCAAATCGAGGTCGGGGCGCAGTCCGGAGTAGTGGGTGAGCAGTTCGCGCACGGTCACGTCCTCTTTGCCGTTTTGCGCAAATTCAGGGATGTACTTGGCTACGGGATCGTTGAGGCGGATTCGGCCGTGGTCCACCAGTTGCATGACCGCCGTGGTGGTGGCGACCACCTTGGTGAGCGAGGCGATATCGAAGACCGTGTCCAGAGTCATGATCTCGCGGCGAGGCTCAAGCGATCGGTGGCCGAAGGCCTTGCTGTAAGTGACCTGGCCGTTGTGCCAGACCAGCACCACCGCCCCAGGGATCTGGCCGTCGTGAATGGCCTGCTGCACGATGGAGTCGAGGACAGCCAAGCTGTTGCCTCCGGCGGTCTTGGCGGCCAGCGTGGGTAACGGCGTGATCATCACGGAAAGCAGCAGGGCGAGCGCCCAGCGCCAGTGTCGGCGCAGACGGGGGTTCGCGAGGTTGGCCTGGCTTGTGCGGATATCCTGACTTTACACAAACGACCGGAGCTTCCTCAAGAAACTCAAGTAAGGGGTGCCGCGTATGCTATCGGTACCGTTTACGCGCGGGTAGAACTTTGCTATAACCCGGACATCGAGCACACTAAACCCTTGCCTGAAGATCCGTTTTCCCGGAATGCCGCCACGGGCACCGCGCACTTCCCCACCCCTGCCTACCAGCAGCAGGAGATCGTTTTCCAGCGGGCATTCGACGTGCTGCGGCAAGCGGTGGCCGGGCACGCCTTTCCGGCCGCCTCCGTGGCGATTACCTGCGACGGAAATCTGATCGCCCTGAAAGCGGTGGGCCGCCTTACCTACGAAGCTTCCGCGCCCGAGGTCACCACGGCGACCATCTTCGATCTGGCATCGGTTTCCAAGGTAGTGGCCACAACTACCATGGCCATGATCCTGTACGAGCGCGGCTTGCTTGATCTGGAAATGCCCGTCGCTGCCGTCGCGCCGGAGTTTGCTGCCGGCGATAACCGCCGCCGAGAAGTCACGCTTCACCAGTTGCTCGCCCACTCTTCCGGTCTGCCGGCGTACGAGAAGCTGTTCCTGCGAGCGCAAAGTCGCGAAGATCTTCTGGCAGCGGCTTTTGCGACTCCGCTGGTGGCCGATCCCGGGACACGGGCGGAGTACAGCGACATCGGCTTTATCATTCTGGGTACGGCACTGGAACGCATCGCCGATGAACGCCTGGACCGCTTCTGCCAGCGGGAGATCTTTGGACCGTTGGGGATGACGCACACGACCTTCAATCCAGAATCGGCGCTGAGGCTCTCCATTCCTCCCACTGTAGATGACGTCACCTTTCGCCATCGCGTGATTCAGGGTGAGGTGCAGGATGAAAACGCCGGCGTGCTGGGTGGCGTCGCCGGCCACGCCGGTTTGTTTGCCACGGCGGAGGACGTTGCGACCTTTGCCCATGCCATGCTCAACGGGGGGCGGCCGATCCTGCGCGCCGAAACGCTGGCGCTGTTCACAAGTCGCGAGCCGGGCCCGGTGGGCACATCTCGCGCGCTGGGGTGGGACACGCCGTCCTCGCCTTCACAATCGGGGAAATACTTTTCTGCGTCCTCCTTCGGGCACCTCGGCTATACGGGAACATCGTTGTGGATGGATCCCGCGCGGCAGCTCTCGGTGACCTTGCTTACCAATCGCACCTGGCCCGACACTCGCAACCAGGGCATTAAGGAAGTGCGGCCTGCGTTTCACGACGCCGTGATCGAAGCGCTGGAGGCCAGCCCGTGAGCATTGCGCGAAAGCAGCGGCGGGATTTGAAGCGCTTGCCGACCGAGCGCAGCAATCGCGCCTCAGCGGACCTCGATCGCAAGTCGTCCGTGGATATTGCGCGCATCATCAACGCCGAGGATGCGAGGGTGGCGGGTGCGGTCAGCCCTGCCCTGCCGCAGATCGCACGGACCATCGACTTGATTGTGGCCGCGTTGCAAAAGGGTGGGCGCTTGATTTATGTCGGCGCCGGGACCAGCGGCCGGATTGCGGCGCTTGACGCGGTGGAATGCCCGCCTACCTTCAATGTCAACCCCAGGACCGTGCAGTTCGTGATTGCCGGGGGCGCGAGGGCGCTGGGCACGGCGCTCGAAGCCAACGAGGACTCTCGCAAACTCGGGGAGCGCCAACTCGCCAAGAAGAAGCCCGGCAAGAATGACGTGGTGATCGGAATCGCCGCCAGCGGCCGGACCCCATTTACCGTGGCTGCGCTCCGGTATGCCCGCCGGCACCAGGCCAAGACGATCGCGGTAACCGGCAGCCGCAATTCCCCGCTGGAAAAGGCGGCCGATCTGGCCATCGTGACCGACGTCGGCCCTGAGGTACTCTCGGGATCCTCCCGCATGAAGGCAGGCACAGCACAGAAGATGGTGCTCAACATGCTTTCCACTGGCGCCATGACGCGGTTGGGCTACGTTTACGGTAACCTGATGGTCAACGTGCATCTCAAGAACGAAAAGCTGGTGGAGCGCGGGGTAAGCATCGTGCAACAGGCGGCGGGGGTAGGCCGTCGCGTTGCCCAGAAGGCGCTCAAGGCAGCGGGAAACCGGGTTCCCGTGGCGCTGGTTATGCTGGAGACCGGAGTGAAGCGGAGGGAAGCCGCGCGGGCATTGAAAGCAGTCGGGGGGAACGTGCGCCAGGCGATCGCCGCCGCCCGCAGCTTGTAATGCTGACTGAAACCGGGAAGCAGGATCGGAGAACTGCCTCTCATCCCGCACGGCCTTGGCCTAAAGGTCGGTTGCGATGGGCAATTCCCGCCGCGCCCTCGCCTCAACCTCGCTAGAATAGGGAGGCGCCACGGATCGGATAAAATCGTGGGGCTTACTTAGGCACTTATTTCGATATGGACAAGTTCGTCATTCGTGGCGGCAATCCGCTGCTGGGGACAGTTCGCGTCAGCGGGGCCAAGAACGCCGCCCTGCCGGCGATGGCGGCGGCCCTGCTTACCGAAGAACCCATCGTCTTGGAAAACATACCCCAGGTGCGCGACATCGAAACCACGCGCAAGCTGCTGGCTGAGATGGGAGCCGAGGTCGAACTGGGATACGGCCGCGCGCAGCACCGCACCACGATCTGCTGCCGCAATCTGACTTCGCCCGAAGCATCCTACGAATTAGTGAAGACCATGCGCGCCTCCACTCTGGTGCTGGGGCCGCTGGTGGCGCGATGCGGGCGGGCTCGGGTGTCGCTGCCCGGTGGGTGCGCCATCGGTGCGCGGCCCATTGATCTGCACATCAAAGGACTGGAACGCTTGGGCGCAGAAATCACCCAGGAGCATGGCTATGTCGAAGCGCGCGCTCACAGGTTGCGCGGCGCCGAGATTGTCTTCGACAAGATTACGGTCACAGGTACGGAAGATCTTCTGATGGCAGCGACGCTGGCCGAAGGCGAGACGGTCATGCAGAACTGCGCCCGCGAACCCGAAGTTGCGGACCTTGCTGCCTTGCTGAACAAAATGGGGGCGCGCATCGCAGGCGCGGGTTCCCCGACGATCCGAGTGCAAGGAGTGAGCAAGCTGCACGGCGCACGGCACCGCATCATCCCTGACCGCATCGAGGCCGGCACGTTCATCCTGGCGGGGGCGCTCACCGGGGGAGACATCAATGTTGCCGCATGCGATCCCCGTCACCTGGGCGCGCTGTTGCAGAAGCTGCAGGAAGTGGGCGTAAAGACGGCACACACGGCGGAGTCGGTGCGGGTGATCGGCGACGGGCCCTTGCGGGCCGCGGACGTTGTGACCGAGGAGTATCCGGGGTTTGCTACCGACATGCAGGCGCAGTACATGGCCCTGGCAACCCAGGCCGAAGGTACTTCTATCATCACCGAGAATATTTTCGAGAACCGCTTCATGCACGCGCTGGAGTTGGTGCGCATGGGAGCCAACATCAAGATCGAAGGCCGGCGGGCGATCGTGCGGGGCAAGACGCCTTTGAGCGCAGCGGCGGTGCTGGCCTCCGACCTGCGGGCCTCCGCTTCGCTGGTGCTGGCTGCGCTGGTGGCGGAGGGCGAGTCCATCATCGACCGCGTGTACCACATTGACCGCGGATATGAGCACATCGAAGAAAAACTGCGCGGGGTAGGGGCACAGATTCGGCGGATTGGGGAGATCCTGCCCAAGCGGGCGGCGGCGCCGGCGGTGCGGGCTTAAAACTCCTTCTCAGTCACTGAACAGTTCCCGGTTCTCAGTCGCAAAAAGGCCGCCACGCACGTGGCGGCCTTTCAATTTCTGCTAGCGGCGGGGGCCGCCATGGCCTCCGTGGCCACCGCGTCCGTTGCGGCCGCGACGATGGCGTCCTCCGCGCCCACCACGGTCCCCGCCCCGGCCACCACGGTCTCCGCCCCGGTCACCACGGTCTCCACCCCGGTCACCGCCGACGGGGGCTTCGCGGTTGAAGTTGGGTTCAGGCTCGTCCTCGAAATCGCCGCCGCCTTCGATGGTCATGGCCGGCGCCGGGGCTTCAGCTCCGGCCTCTCCGCCACCCATCTTGGCGCGCTGCTCCTTGAGGATGGCTTTGCGCGAGAGGCGAATGCGGTTGCCCTCGACCGCAAGCACCTTCACCAGCACCTGGTCGCCCTCTTTCAGCTCGTCGCGGATGTCTTTGATGCGGTGTTCGGCGACTTCGCTGATGTGCAACAGGCCGTCGGTGCCGGGAATGATTTCGACGAATGCGCCAAAATCCGCCAACCGCGTGACTTTGCCGAGATAGGTCTTCCCCACCTCGGCGGTGGCAGTCAGGTCGCGAATGATCTGCAGCGCCTTGTTGGCGGAAGCCTCGTCGTTGGACGCCACGTTGACCTTGCCCGTGTCTTCGACATCAATCTTGACCCCGGTCTGCTCGATGATGCTGCGAATCATCTTGCCACCGGGCCCGATGACGTCACGAATCTTGTCCAACGGGATCTGTAGGGTGTAAATGCGCGGTGCGTAGGCGGAAACCTTCTCCCGCGGCGCGGAAAGCACCTCGTTCATCTTGCCGAGGATGAAGAGGCGGCCACGCTGCGCCTGGGCCAGGGCCTCGCGCATGATCTGCGCAGTGATGCCGCTGACCTTGATGTCCATCTGGAGCGCGGTGATGCCGTCCCTAGTGCCGGCAACTTTGAAGTCCATATCGCCGTAGTGATCTTCGGCACCGGCAATGTCGGTTAGGATGGCGTACTCATCCCCTTCCTTTACTAATCCCATCGCCACGCCGGCGACGGGGGACTTGAGCGGGACTCCGGCATCCATCAGCGACAGCGAAGCGCCGCAGACGGTCGCCATGGAAGAAGAACCATTGGATTCCAATATGTCCGAGACTACCCGCATCGCGTAAGGCCAATTTTCCTCGGTTGGCAAGGCGGCAGAAACAGCGCGCTCCGCCAGCGCGCCATGGCCGATCTCGCGGCGGCCGGCGCCACGCAGAAACGCCACTTCCCCAACGGAAAACGGCGGAAAGTTATAGTGCAGCATGAAGCGCTTCTTGGCCTCGCCTTCGAAGACTTCCAAGCGCTGCATGTCCTCGCTGGTGCCCAGGGTGGTGGTGACCAGGGCCTGGGTTTCGCCGCGGGTGAAGATGGCGGAGCCGTGGGTACGGGGCAGAACTCCCACCTCGATCCAGATGGGACGGATCTCGTCGAAGCCGCGCCCGTCGGGACGCCGCTTCTTTCCGATCACCTGTTCGCGGAAGATACGTTCGCGCAGGACTTCGTAGTAGTGCTCAAACTTGCTGCGGCCTTCTTCGTCGTCTTCGGGCAGAGTGGCCAGTTGGGCCTTCTTGAGTTCCTTGACCAGGTTGTAGCTTTCGGCCTTGGGATGTTTCTGGGTATCGAGGCGCTCAGCCAGGTCTTCCCCGAGCCGCTTCTTCAGGTCGTCGTAGTATGCCTGGTCGAATTCCGGCGGGGTTACTTCCCGCTTGGGCTTACCGGCTTTGGCGCGCAGGTCGCTGATGGCGGCGCAGATTTTCCGGATCTGCTCGTGGCCGAACTCGATAGCGTCCACGACGGTTTCTTCCTTCACTTCCCGGGCGCCGGACTCGATCATCACGATGCCGTCGGCGGTGCCCACCACCATGATGTTGAGCAGGCTGTCGCGCATCTCGCTGTAGGTTGGATTGATGATGAATTGCCCATTCACCAGGCCCACGCGCACCGCGCCCACCGGGCCAAGGAACGGAATGTCGGAGATGGTCAGGGCGCAGGAGGCGGCGTTAATGGCGGCGACGTCTGGATCGTTCTCCGTGTCGGCCGAGAGCACGAAGGCAATGACCTGGGTTTCGCACTTAAAGCCGTCGGCAAACAGCGGGCGGATGGGCCGGTCGATCTGGCGGCTCGTCAGAATCTCGCGCTCGCTGGGACGCCCTTCCCGCTTGATAAAACCGCCGGGAATGCGTCCGCCAGCATAGGTGTACTCGCGGTAGTCCACGGTGAGGGGAAAGAAATCGATGCCCTCGCGGGGATCGGGATTGGCGACGGCGGAGGCCAGCACCACGTTATCCCCCATGCGGACCACGGTGGAGCCGTGCGCCTGTTTGGCCAATTTTCCGGTTTCGAAGCTGAGCAGTTTACCGCCGGCAAGTTCAACAGAAACTTCTTGTTTCATGATTCATTCCTTCTGGGCAGGAGAGTGCGCAAACTAAGGGGGCTGCGCGATCGATAAGTGAATGCCAGGAGCGATTTAGTGATGGCCGGAAACACACGGTTCGCGGCTTCCCTCTGGGTACTGCCATCCCCACGATGGCAGGGTTCTTCCGAGAACACAGGACCTGCAGGAAAAGCGGTCTGCGGCAACTACTTACGCAAGCCGAGTTTCTGCACCACGCCTTTGTAGCGCTCGGAATCGTAGGTCTTGAGGTAGTCGAGCAAGCGACGCCGCTTGCTGACCAGCATGAGAAGACCGCGGCGCGAACCGTGATCTTTCTGGTGCGTCTTGAAGTGCTCCGTCAAGTGACCAATGCGCTCGCTCAACAGCGCGATTTGGACTTCGGGACTGCCCGTGTCGGTGGGATGCGTGCCGTACTGGTCAATGAGGGATTTCTTTTGCTCTCTGGCTAGCACTAACCTGGTGCACTCCTGTCTTCGATTTACAATTTTCCTTTGTAACGTCTTTGAGGTTAACACGTTGGCGGCTAAGGTGTAAAGTCGCGCGGAGCGGGCGCATACAACCCGTAAATCTGGGAATATGTCGGGCAAACCGTTAAGGTTTATATTGAATTGTATGCTCCTGCGCTGTCCCGAATGCGGCTACGAGAACCGGCAACAATACCGCTTCTGCGGAATGTGCGGGGCGGAGTTGCCGGCCGTAACGGCAGGGAGCGAGGCCCCCTCCAAGCCGCAGCATGCTGCTCCACCAGGGCCCACTGCCCCGCCGCCTTCGCCGGCGACGGAAGGATCGAGGCGCAGTCTCGATTACCTGCTGGAGGACGAACCCCATCCCCGGCACGGACGCATGTATGTCGCGTTGGCCCTGTTAGTAGTGGCCGGATTGTTGCTGGCCTGGCACTGGCACCGCGAAGGCTATCCCTGGGCCGAGGGACCGGCCGCGGCCACTGGCGACATGACCAGTCCTGCTCCCGCGGCAACACCCGCTGCTCCGGCTCCAAAGGCAGGCACTTCGCCGGCACCAACCAGCAAGCCAGAACCGCAACAGGCGCCCCAGAGCGCGCCTGCAAACGCCCCGGGCGAAGTGGCCAAGGGCGAGTCAAACCCTGAGGCTCAGGGCGGGACACAGCCGCCCGCGGCGGGCGCTGCCTCTGCACCGCCGGCTGCTCCCCTGGCCAAACCGGCTGAGCCGACGCAATCGCAAGACGCTGAGACCGCCGGCAACGAGCGTGTTTCCTCCGGAAGTGCTGCCGGACAGGAGCAGCCAGGCGCGGCAACCGCAGGTTCGGCTGAAGCTGCCGACAGCGTCCCAGCTCCAGCCCCAAAGCCCTCGGCTCCAGAAGTGAAGCAGCCTGCCACTTCCGGCACGCCCGAAGACAGGCTGGTGGCCGAGGGCGAAAAGTATCTGTACGGAGACGGGGTCCCCCAGAACTGTGCGCGCGCGCAGAGAAATCTGACCTCGGCCGCAAGGCGATTGAATGTCAAGGCTCAGAGTCTGTTGGGGACCATGTACGCCACCGGACATTGCGCGCAGCGTGATCTCCCCACCGCCTATCGCTGGTTCGCCAAGGCGTTGCATCAGGATCCCACCAACGACCGCATTCAGCGCGACCTGGAAGCCTTGTGGCGCGAGATGACGCCGGACGAGCGGCAGATCGCCATGCGCAATCAATAATTCGCAACTAAGTCCTCATGAAAGCGCGCAGCCGACGGCTGGGCACTACTCCACTCTGACCTCCAGCCGCGCTCGGCTGTCATGTGATTGTCGCAGGTTTGTCGCCATCATTTGACACGATCACGGCGATACGCCCGCGGCTCTTCCGAATCTAACTATCCGGCAGCAGTTACTGCGAACTTTCCGGGAGGCTTTTATGGATGCGGCTTACATTTTTCTGTGCGGCATGGTGTGGTCTCAGTTTGGGGAAGAAGATGCCGGGCTGGAGTTGATTCGCGCCCTGGGCTCGCCGGAGGAGGAGATGCGGGTGTTGGCCCGGGCCATGCTGGACCAGGCGGGAGAAGGCTCGAAGGAGCTCATGGGCCGGGCCCTGGCCCAGCAGGAGATGTCGCTCACCCAGGCCTTTCTTTATGGCTTTGAATCCGATCCGGATTCGCGAATGAAGAATCTGCACGCCGGCATCTGGTTTCCGGCTGCTTCCGCGTAAGGTAAGAAAACCCCCTGCGGCGCCTGATCGCGCCGCAGGGTCTGCCACGTCCCCCGGTTGGTGCCCTCCTCGTGGCAAGGTCAAGTTGTTGCCGATTTCATCCGGCGACGCGATGAACCGCGTCGCGCCTCCATAAAACAGAACTAAGAAACCCGGGTTTCCGGACAACTTGTCCTGAGCCCGACAATGCTGCTATGGTTTCGCCGCAGCTATTGCCGTTCCGGACTGCCGTTGTGCTAAGTACGCGGGTGGGGTTAAAACGGATGGTGGCCAATCCGCTGGGTTTCCGGGAGCGTACCTCAGAAAGGAAGACTGTTGTCGAGCGCTGAGTTACAAGGGGTCTCGACCGACGTGACTTTAGTGTCGGCGATCCGCTCCGGCGACCAGAGTGCCATGGGGGCGCTCTACGACCGCTACTCTTCCATCGTGTACTCGATTGCTCTGCGGGTGCTGGGCGACACTGGCGGGGCCGAAGATGTGATGCAGGAAGTCTTCCTGCAATTGTGGCGCAACCCCGGGGCGTTTGACGCCGCACGCGGCAACCTGGGCGCCTGGCTGGCGGTGATAGCCCGCAATCGCGCCATTGACGCCCTGCGCAAGCGCCATCCGCAGACGGACATCGAGGATGTGGTGCTGTCAGTTGAGCAGGACCTGGCGGGCGATGCGGAGAGGGCGAGGGCCATGGAAAAGGTGCGCGGCGTGCTCGGGAGCATGCCTGCGGCGCAGCGAAGGGCGCTGGAGATGGCCTACTTCGAAGGACTGACGCACACCGAGATTGCGGCCAGGACGGGCGAGCCGCTGGGTACGATCAAGACGCGAATTCGCGCCGGATTGCTGGCTTTGCGCAAAGCTTTCAGCGGATGACGGTACACGAACAATTTGCCGAGGACCTGGCGCTGCTCGCGCTGGGCACGCTGCAGGGCGACGAGCGCGCCGCCCTCGAAAAGCATATGGAGGAGTGTGCCAGCTGCCGGCTGGAGTTGCAACGGTTGCGCGGTGACATGGCACTGATGGCGCTGTCGTCGGGGGGGGCCACGCCGCCACGCCGCGCCCGGCAGCGGCTGATGGATGCGGTCGCACGCGAACCGCGGCTGCGCGCGGTTCCCCCGCGTCTCGCGTGGTGGACGCCGCTGCGGTGGGTGGCGGCGGCTGCGCTAGTGGTGGCTACTCTACTGTTGTGGACAAAGAACACCGATCTCCGACGCCAGATTGCCGCTCTGCAGGAGCAATCGGGCCGGCAGCGGCTGGAGCTGACGCAGGCACGTGAGATCGTGGCAACCCTGACCGCCACCGGCGCGATGCATGTGACCCTGGTTGCGGTCAAGACGCCGCCCCAGCCGCAGGGCAAGGCCATTTATGTGCGCGACCGCTCCAGCCTGATCTTCATGGCTAACAACCTCCCCAGCCTTCCGCCGCAGAAGGCCTACGAGTTGTGGCTGATTCCTATGAGCGGTTCACCCATTCCGGCTGGCATGTTCAAGCCGGATGCGCGGGGCAGCGCCATGGTGATTAATCCTCCGCTCCCGGCGGGGGTTGAGGCGAAGACTTTTGCCATCACCATCGAGCCGGAACAAGGATCGGCGTCACCAACCATGCCCATCGTGATGATGGGCGTGGGCGGCTAGCTCCATCCGTCGCAGCCGCATCCCGCCAACCGGTGAGCAGTGCGGCGCCTGGGTCTTATAGAACACCACCCAGATGTCAGAGACCGGACCGCGCTTAGGGAAGCCGGCTCCTACTCGTCCTTCCCGAACTGCTTCAAGTCCTCCGGCCCATCGGCAACCGCGACGGGCTCTTTCCCTTGCACCAGTTCGCGCACCCGTTCGACCACGTCCGGATTGGCCAAAGTGGTGATGTCGCCCGTGCTCATGCGGTTGGAGATGGAGGCCAGGATGCGGCGCATGAGCTTGCCAGAGCGCGTCTTCGGCATATCGGGAACAATGTGGATGTGCCGCGGCCGGGCAATCTTGCCAATGATGGTTTCGATTGCCTTGTTGACCTTGTCCGCCACTTCCTGGCTGGGCTGGAGTCCGGGCTGTAAGGCCACATAGACTTCGGGCACACGTCCCTTGATCTCATCCGCGACCGGCACCACCGCAGCTTCGGCCACCTCGGGAACGGTCAGGCACGCGGACTCGATTTCTTTGGTGCCCAGGCGGTGGCCGGCTACGTTGATGACATCATCCACGCGTCCCAGAATCCGGAAATATCCGTCGACGGCCAGCACCGCTCCATCTGCGGCAAAGTACGGCCAATCCTGCCACCGCTTGCTGTTGGCGTCCTTGCAGTACTTCCGGTAGTACTGGTTGACGAAGCGTTCGCGATCCCCCCAGATGGTTTGCATAATGCCCGGCCAGGGATTGCGAATGCAGATATTGCCCGCCTTTCCCGATCCTGCCGCAACCACCTCTCCCATTTCGTCCAGGATCTCGGGGAAGATTCCGGGCACCCCGGGCCCGGCGCTGCCGGGCTTCATGGGATCCAGTGCGGGCTTGGTGCTGCACAGAAAGCCGCCATTTTCGGTCTGCCACCAGGTGTCCACAATGACGGCTTCCCTCTTGCCCACGGTCTCGTAATACCAGCGCCAAACCTCGGGTTCGATAGGTTCTCCCACCGTGGTCATGTGCTTGAAGTGGTACTTGTACTTGGTGGGCTCATCGGGTCCGGCCTTGCGCAACATGCGGATCGCGGTGGGAGATGTGTGAAAGATATTCACGTCCAGACGCTCAGCAATGCGCCACACCCTGCCGGCATCCGGAAAAGTCGGAACGCCTTCGTAGATCACGCTGGTCGCCGCCAGCGACAAGGGGCCATAGACAATATAGGAATGGCCCGTAATCCACCCGATGTCGGCCATGCACCAGTAAACGTCTTCGGGATGAATGTCCTGAATGTACTTGGAGGTGCCGGTCACGTAGGCCAGGTAGCCGCCGGTACGATGCTGGCAGCCCTTCGGCTTGCCGGTGCTGCCGCTGGTGTACATGAGAAACAGCGGCGCCTCCGCATCCATGGAGACGGGAGGAACAATTTCCCCCGAATAGTTCGGCAAGATCTCGTCCACCCAGAAATCGCGCCCTTTCACGAAGGGGGAAGCGGAGGCGTTCTGGCCTGGGTGCCGCCTCCACACCAGGACTTTATCCACCTTCTGTCCTTCCTTGCCGGCGAGATCGAGGGCGACGTCGGCGGAAGCTTTGTGATCCAGCAGCTTGCCATTGCGGTAATAGCCGTCCATGGTGACCAGGATATGGCTGCCGGAATCGGCGATGCGCAGGCCACAAGCCTCGCCGCTGAATCCGCCAAATACGACGGAGTGAATCATTCCCAGGCGAGCGCAGGCCAGCATGGTGATGGGCAACTCGGGCACCATGGGCATGTGGATGGTGACGCGATCTCCCGCCTTCAGGCCACAATGATCGCGCAGCAGGGCGGCAAACTCGTTCACCCGCACATATAGTTCGCGATAGGTTACTGACACCGGCGCTTCATTTTCCGGCTCCGGGACAAAGATCAATGCCGCTTTGTTCTTGTACCTGGCGAGGTGCCGGTCCACGCAGTTGTAAGAAGCATTGAGCTTGCCCCCGACGAACCACTTCCAGAACGGCGGATCGCTGGTGTCCAGCGTGGTGTGCCAGTATTGGTCCCAGCTCAGCATGTCCGCGTATTCGCGGAAGCATTCCGGATAATTGTCCTCGCTGAAGCGGTTGAGGACATCGGGATCGGACAGGTTGGCCTGGCCGATAAACTTCGAGGCAGGATAGTAGTATTCCTCCTCGCGCCAATGTACCGCGATTTGCGCCTCACTGGTCTCAATCACCTGTTGCTTCTGACGAATATCCGCCATATGGGCTACCTCTCGCATTGAATTTTGTGCAGCGTTTGCCGGCACCGCCGGGCTGGCCATGTCGTCCAGCGACAGCCCACGCCAGCCTTCCGCATGGGGTCACGGAACACGGGCGCCGGGGGCTCAGCGCCCTTTTTCAGTCCGCTATGATGGAACATCCGCAGCCGGACCGCAACGTCTTTCGCGCTGTTTAGGCCGCTGTGGCAGCTGCCTTCCTGTCCCCCAGGCTGCGTTCCGGAACCGCCGGACGAGTGGCAGCCAACTCTGCCACCAGGGCAACCAGGGCGAGGACGGCGGCGGCATGGAACGCCATTTGGTAGTTCTTGTACCGGTCAAACAGCACGCCCGCGATTCTGGGCCCGATAATGCCGGCCACCCCCCAGGCGGTGAACAACATACCGTAGTTAATGCCGGCGTTCTTGGTTCCCCAGAAATCGGCGGTGGTGGAGGCATTCACCGAAAGCTGCGTACCGTAGCACCAATACACGACAAACACGGCCACATACAGTGGCGCCACGCTCCCTCCCACCATGTAGAGAACGGGCATAGCAATCATCGAAACCGCGATCATCAGGCGCAAGACATTCAGACGACCCAGGGCATCCGACATCCAGCCCGACAGAATGCGGCCGGAAGCGTTGCCGACAGCCCCCACCACCAGGCCCATGGTGGCGATGGCAGCGCTGGCAATGCCCACGCTCTTGGCAAACGGGACCAACTGACTAATGACCATCAGACCCGCCGATGCCCCCAGTGCATATGCGACCCACATGAAATAGAAGGCGGGGGTGCGCAGCACCTCGCCCGGGTTGAACTCATAGGTAGTCGCTGCAGCTTTGGCGGCCGGCGCCGGTGTCCATCCCGCCGGCCTGTATCCCGCCGGCGGATTCTGCAGCAGGAACGCGCCGATCAGCGTCATGAACAGAAAGATCCCGCCGAGGATCATGAACGTGGCGTGCACTCCGTACGCCGGAATGAGTTTCAGGCTCGCCAGTGGCCCGAAGATGGCCGAGCCCGCGCCGTAACCGCCCACCGCCAGACCCACGGCGAGGCCGCGTTTGTCGGGGAACCATTTGGCCATCACCGGAATGGGAGTGGCATAGCCGAAGCCGTTGCCAAGCCCGCCGATGAAGCCGAAGCAGACATAGAGCCACGTCAGGGTCTGGGTGTAAGCGCACAGGAAGAAGCCCAGGCTGACCAGCACTCCGCCGCTCACCGACACCCAGAACGGCCCGTACTTGTCCTGCAGGCGGCCTGCGGCGATGAAGGTCAGCGCGAATACCGCGACCGCAATGGTAAAGGCAGTCGAGGTCTCGGACCGCGTCCAGTGGAAATCTTTCTCCAGGGGCGCGACGAATACGCTCCACGCATATAACGTGCCCAGCGCCATGTTCATGGAAAGCCCGCCCACGACGCGCCACCAGCGGCTGATGCGAGGGCTGGGGGCAGTTGCCGGAGTCTTCACGCCAGATAGCCTTGCGGCCGTTGCCATAAATGTATCTCCTTCAGTGCGATGTTCAAGGCGGGAGCCCAATTCTCGCGCGTCCGCCGCGAGACGGTGCGGCTACTTCACGATTGGGGACAGATTCTGCGGGTTCTCCCACGAAGGGTCTGTGATGGCGGTCACGATCGAACGTGCTCGTGTCACAACGGGAGGGCAAGAATCGCCTGCGAAGGGCAGCGCAGCGTTGCGGGCAGTGCCCAGGACTCCTTCTGTCACGGCTGCACGCCGATGGCGCGGTACAGGTCCGAGGTCTGATACACCACGCCGCCCTTCACCACGGTTTGCACCCTTCGAATGTCGCTGATCCGGTCCGCGGGGTTGCCGTCCACCAGGATGACGTCGGCCAGCTTGCCCACCGCAATCGAGCCGCGTTCCTGGTCCTGCTTCATGATCCGGGCGGCGCCCAGCGTGGCCAACTGCAGCACCTTGGGCGCGGGAATGCCGGCTTCCACGTAGAGCTCCAACTCGCGATGCAGGGAGAAGCCGGCAAGCGAGTCCGTCCCGGCTTCAATGGGAATGCCTGCGTCCCACAGGGTCTTGGTCATCTTCAGCATCTGGCGGAAGGAATCCTGGTATTGCTGATCCATGCCTTCCGGAACCGGCAATCCGCCGTAGAAAAATCCGCGGCGAATCTGCACTGGTAGGCGGTCGGCAACCGCGGCGTAGGAGGCTGACACTTTTCCCGGACGATCGGTGAACATGCCTTCGAACACGTTCAAGGTCGGGTCCAGCACGGTTTTGTGGTCTTTGAGCAGCTGGATGAAAGCCTGCACCCGGGGCGAGGCCGGGTCGATCTCCGTCGCGTGGGCGGCGACTTCCGTGAAGCGCGCCGGAGTGCGAGTGTCCTGTACCTTTGCTGGATTTCGTCGGCGCCGTCTTTTACGAACTGCTCGGCGGTCATGAAGGCGGGCACATGCCCGCTGACGCGCATGCCGTGCCCGTGCGCCATGGCTGCGATCCCGGGCACCAGCTCGGGTTTGATGGAGCTGTAAATCTTGATCTGGACGTAACCCGTCTGGGCATACTTGTCGATGTTCTCGCGGGCCTCCTGTTCGGAATCGGCGTAGACCTTGGTCGGGCCCGCATAGGGCCCGCGGCCATCGAGCAGTCCGGCTTTCAGTACGCGCGGGCCGATCTCGGTCCCGTCATCGAACCGGCGCTGCATGGCGCCCAGTTCGTCCATGTCGTTGGCCATGTCGCGGACGCTGGTGACTCCCGCGGCCATGTGCAGCAACCCGTCGTTGGGGGCGAGGTGCACATGCATGTCCCATAAGCCCGGCATCAGCGTCTTATTGCTTGCGTCGATCGCTTGCGCGCCCTGCGGCACGCTCACCTTGCCGTCGTCGCCGACGGCGCTGATCCGGTTGCCGGTAATCACCACCGTGCTGTGCGGACGCATGCTGGCGGTCTCGGCGTCGAAGAGATTGGCGTGCACGAAGGCCAGCGGTCCCGCCGGCTTGTGGGCCAGCGTCCTGGCCAGGTTCAGAGAACGCTGGTTGGCAAATTGCTCCTGCGCCGTGGTCAGCGCGTCCACGGCCGATTCCCAGCCTTCGGGAACCAGCGCGAAGAAACCTCCGCTGACGAAGGCAAAGAATTTTCCATCGGGATCGAGCCAGACAGGATCGGGGTTGAAGTCAAGGCCGGTGACAGCGTACTGCACCACCGTGCGGGATTGGCCATGGGCTTCGATCTTCAGTTCGCCCAGCTTTTCAATGGAGGCCTCCCCTTCGGGCAGCAGCGGCAACCGGCCGCCGGGGGCGGCCAGCAGGGCCCGGGCCAGCAGCGCGCCTTCTTCCGGAACGCCGCAGATGCTGACGTAGAACGCCTTGCCGGAAACTTTCTTCTGCCCCTGCTCGGCGCGGTTCTTCCAGCTGGCAACGCCACCCGGCACGGAGAAATGTTCGTCCACCGGAGCCTTGAGATAGTCGTTGCCGGTGTTTTCAACCTGCGTGGGAATGCCGGCTTTGTCGAGGACAATGTGCTCCGTCACCTTCGGTCCCCGGCCGCGATCGTTAAACTCGAAGTAGAGCTGCAGGCTGCCGTCGGGATTCTGACTGGAGGTCTCGAAGCCGGCCTTGTTGCCTGCGATCAGCAAGCTGTAGCGCGTGGTCGCGCCGGCAGACGGGGCTGCGACCTGGGCGTGGGTTATGGACAGCAACAGGAGAACTGGAATCCAAGCTAGCTTCTTCATCTTTGTCCTCTGGTTTTCGCTGAGATCCGAAAACATCTTGGGAGAGCAGATGACCGAAACAATGTACATCACCGCGGCAAGTCATTCATCACACAGCCGGAGAGGCACAGAGGAGACGGCTAGGTGTCGAGAAACCTGTGGCGGTGCTTCTGCTCAGGCAGCGGGCAAGTAGCGTACTGCCCAAAAATGCGATACCGGCTGCGGGCAACCCGGTTGTAGGCCCAGTCACGAAGCCACCTGGGAAACACTCGCAATACTGCGCCGAAACCCGCCCATACACCAGCCAGTTCCCGCAGTACCATCAGGGCCGCGTCCGAGCGTGCCGCCAACCGCTCCGTCGGCTGCCCGCAATCGAGCACCATAAAAAAAGTGTCCAGGTTGTCCGGATTGGCGCCGTGGCGCGTCAGCAGGTTCCGGGCAAACTCGCTCTGCAGCGGAGCAAAGCGAAAGCGATCCTGCCGATCGCGCTTGAGCACGAACCGCACCGCCCGGTTACAGAGTCCGCAGACGCCGTCATAGAGCAGGATCGGGTTGGAAGGAGGCGCGGGCACGTTGTCCGCAGCACCGCTACAGCCTGAAAATTCCCCGCTTCCCATTGTGACACTTATCACACGCCTCTGTGACCTGCGTTGCCGACGCCGAAGCCCCTGAACCCTCATGCTTTATGTCAGGGTTGGTGGCCCTGCCCTGGGGAGATGGTAGTTCGCAGGCGCGCAGCACCCAGCCGAAAGGGAGCATCATGAAGCGCAAATTCAAGACCATGGACGGCAATGAGGCGGTGGCGCATGTCGCCTACCGTCTGAACGAGGTCATCGCTATTTACCCCATCACGCCCTCCTCCAACATGGGTGAATGGGCCGACCAGTGGGCTTCCGAGGGTGTGCCCAACATCTGGGGCACGGTGCCCCATGTGATCGAAATGCAGAGCGAAGGCGGGGCCTCAGGCGCCGTGCACGGCGCATTGCAGACCGGCGCGCTGGCGACCACCTTTACCGCCTCGCAGGGCCTGCTGTTGATGATCCCAAACATGAACAAGATTGCGGGCGAACTGACGCCCACCGCATTTCATGTCTCGGCGCGCACCGTAGCCACTCATGCGCTTTCGATTTTTGGCGACCATAGCGACGTGATGTCGTGCCGCACCACGGGTTGGGCCATGATGTGCTCTAACTCGGTTCAAGAGGCCATGGACTTGGCGCTGATCGCGCACGCCGCCACCCTGGAGTGCCGCATCCCCATCCTGCACTTCTTTGACGGTTTCCGCACCTCGCATGAGGTGAACAAGATCGAGATGCTGGACGAAGACGATCTGCGCGCCATGATCAACATGGACCGCGTCTTCGAGCATCGCCGGCGCGCGCTTTCCCCGGATCACCCCGTGCTGCGCGGCAGCGCGCAGAACCCCGATGTCTTCTTCCAGATTCGCGAGACCATCAATCCTTATTACCAGGCTTGCCCGCAGATTGTGCAAGGCGTGATGGACAAGTTCGCCCAGACCGTGGGCCGCTCCTATCACCTGTTCGACTACGTGGGCGCGCCCGATGCCGAGCGCGTGATTGTCATGATGGGCTCAGGAGCCGAAGCCGCCCATGAAACTGTGGAGTATCTGAACGCCCGCGGCGAAAAGGTCGGCCTGCTCAAGGTCCGCCTGTACCGGCCATTCTCCGTGAAGCATCTCGTGGAGGCCCTGCCCGCCAGCGTTCGCCAGATCGCGGTGCTCGACCGCACCAAGGAAGCCGGCGCAGTCGGCGAACCTCTTTATGTGGACGTGGTCAACGCGCTGTACGAAGGAATCCAGAAGGGCTGGGGCAAGCTGAAGACCCTGCCCACGGTGGTGGGCGGACGGTATGGCCTGTCGTCGAAGGAGTTCACCCCGGCCATGGTCAAAGCCGTGTACGACAATCTGAAGGCGCCGCAGCCGAAGGCGCACTTCACGGTCGGCATTCAGGACGACGTCAGCCAGACCAGCCTGCCCTGCGATTCTGAGTTCTCCACCGAACCGGACAGCGTGGTGCGCGCCATGTTCTACGGCCTGGGCGCGGACGGCACGGTCGGGGCCAACAAGAATTCCATCAAGATCATCGGCGAGAACACCGACAACTACGCCCAGGGATATTTCGTGTATGACTCGAAAAAGTCGGGCGCAATGACGGTGTCGCACCTGCGCTTTGGGCCGCAGCCCATCCGCTCCAGCTACCTGGTCTCGAAGGCCAATTTCCTGGCGTGTCACCAGTGGATCTTCCTCGAGCGCTACGACATGCTCAGCGCCCTGGTCCCCGGCGGCACTTTCCTGCTCAACAGCCCGTTCAGCAAGGAGGAGGTCTGGGACCACCTGCCGCGCCCCGTGCAGGAGCAGATCATCGCCAAGAAAGCCAGGTTCTATGTGATTGACGGCTACAAGGTGGCGCGCGATACCGGCATGGGCAGCCGCATGAACACCATCCTGCAGGTCTGCTTCTTTGCCATCTCCAAGGTGCTGCCGCGTGACGAAGCCATTGAGGCCATCCGCGAATCCATTCGCGAGACCTACGGCAAAAAGGGCGAAGAGATTGTCCAGAAGAACATGCAGGCAGTGGACGAGACCTTGTCTCACCTGTTCGAAGTCAAGGTTCCGGCCACAGCCACCAGCACCATCGAAATGCCGCCCGCGTTCGCCAAGGGCGCGCCCGAGTTCGAGCGCGACGTGCTCAGTGTCATCTATTCGGGAAAGGGAGACACGCTGCCAGTGAGCGCCTTCCCTGCCGACGGCACCTTCCCCACCGGCACCGCCCAGTGGGAGAAGCGCAACATCGCGCTGGAAATCCCGGTGTGGGACACCAAGACCTGCATCCAGTGCGGCAAGTGCGCCATGGTGTGCCCGCACGCGGTCATTCGCATCAAGGTCTACGACTCGAAGTTTCTGGAAAGCGCACCGGCAACCTTCAAGTCCACAGAGGCACGCGACAAGGAGTGGCACGGCCTCAAGTACAGCATTCAAGTCGCCCCGGAAGACTGCACCGGATGCGGCATCTGCGTGGACATCTGTCCCGCCAAGAACAAGACCGAGACCCGCCTGAAAGCCATCAACATGATGCCGCAGCCGCCGCTGCGTGCCCCCGAGCGCGAGAACTGGGAGTTCTTCCTCAAGATTCCCGAACTCGACCGTCGCAACATCAAGGTCTCGAACATCCGCCAGCAGCAGGTACAGGAGCCGCTGTTCGAATTTTCCGGCGCCTGCTCGGGATGCGGCGAGACGCCGTACCTGAAGCTGCTCTCGCAACTGTTCGGCGACCGCGCCGTGATCGCGAACGCCACGGGCTGCTCGTCCATCTACGGCGGCAACCTGCCTACCACTCCGTGGACCAAAGACGCTTCTGGCCGTGGGCCGGCGTGGTCCAATTCCCTGTTCGAGGACAATGCCGAGTTCGGCCTGGGCTTCCGGCTCTCCATTGATAAGCAGGCAGAGATCGCGCACGAACTGGTGCGTCGCCTCGCCGCTCCCATTGGCGAGCGGCTTGCGACCGCCCTGCTGACTTCCCCGCAAAAAGACGAAGCCGACATCTTCGAGCAGCGCCAGCGGGTCGAACTTCTGAAAGAGAAACTGCAGGGCCTGGATTCGCCCGAGGCCCGGCAGCTGCTGGCAGTCGCCGACATGCTGGTGAAGAAGAGTGTGTGGATTGTGGGTGGAGACGGCTGGGCCTATGACATCGGCTACGGCGGCTTGGACCACGTGCTGGCCAGCGGACGCAATGTCAACCTGCTGGTGCTCGATACCGAGGTCTATTCCAACACCGGCGGGCAAGCGTCCAAAGCCACGCCACGCGCGGCGGTCGCAAAGTTTGCTGCCGGCGGCAAGCCCGGCCCCAAGAAAGACTTGGGCATGATGGCCATGACCTACGGCCATGTGTACGTGGCAAGTGTCGCCATGGGCGCCAAGGACGAGCACACCCTTAAAGCATTCCTTGAAGCCGAGGCCTACGACGGGCCGAGCATCATCATTGCCTACTCGCACTGCATTGCCCACGGCATCAACATGACCACGGCCATGTCGGACCAGAAGGCGGCCGTTGACTCCGGGGAATGGCTGCTCTACCGCTACAACCCGGAGCGCGCAGAGCAGGGAGAGAACCCCCTGGTGCTGGACTCGAGAACTCCCACCAAGAAGGTGCAGGACTTCATGTTCATGGAAACCCGCTTCAAGATGCTCACCAAGAGCAAGCCCGAGGAGGCCAAGCGGTTGTGGGAGCAGGCACAGCACGACGCCGACGTCCGCTATAGCCTGTACGAATACCTGTCCCAGCGCAAGTTCGAGAAGCCGGCTGCAAAGGCAGGCCCGTCGGCAGAGACGCAGTCAGCTGCGTCTGTACAGGAAAAGAAGAAACCCGCAGAGACCCAGCTTGTCGGGTCGCGTACCGAGGAGTAACGGCCGCGCACGAGGAGAAACTCATGACTGACCTCACGACTACCTATTTGGGGATGAAGTTGCGCACCCCGCTAGTCCCCTCAGCCTCCCCGCTCTCGCAGGAACTGGACAGCATACGACATCTGGAAGATGCCGGCGCATCGGCGGTCGTCCTTTATTCCCTCTTCGAAGAGCAACTGCGGCAGGAGCGGTTTGAGCTCGATCACCATCTGACCGCGGGCACGGAGAGCTTTGCCGAGTCCTTGACCTACTTTCCGCAGCCCGGCGAGTTCCGTCTCGGTCCCGAGGGTTATCTGAACCACATCCGCAAAGCCAAAGAAGCGGTGCGCATTCCCATCATCGCCAGCCTCAACGGCGCCACTGTGGGTGGCTGGACCGACTACGCGCGGCAGATAGAGCAGGCGGGAGCGGATGCCCTGGAGTGCAACATCTACTTCATCCCCACCGATCCCGACATCCCGGGCGCAGAAATCGAGCAGACCTACGTGGATATCGTGAAAGCCGTCAAGGCGGCAGTGCGCATTCCGGTCGCCGTCAAGCTGGGCCCGTTTTTCAGCAACATGGCCAACATTGCCAAGCGTCTTGACCAGGAAGGCGGCAACGGGCTGGTACTCTTCAACCGCTTCTACCAGCCCGACATTGACCTCGACGAGCTGGAAATCACCCCCAACGTTCTGCTCAGCACCCCGCAGGCCCTGCGGCTGCCGCTCACCTGGATCGGCATTCTGTATGGCCGTATCCGCGCCAGCCTTGCGGCCACCAGCGGAGTGCACGGCCCCGAAGATGTGATCAAGTTGTTGATGGTCGGGGCTGACGTGACCATGCTCTGCTCCACCCTGCTGCGCAACGGTGTCACGCATCTGCGCTACATCGAGCAAGGCCTGAGGGAGTGGATGGAGCGGCACGAGTACGAGTCGGTGCAACAGATGAAGGGCAGCATGAGCCAATTGCGTTGTCCCGATCCCACCGCGTTTGAGCGCGCACAATACATGAAGGCGGTCAAGAGCGTGCAGCACGTGCTGGTGACCAGCCGTGAGGCGTGGCGGATTCTGACCGGGGACTAGCAGGTTGGAACCAGAACCCGGTCTGAAATCCATTGCCGTCACATCGGGGCGGCAGACAGCTGCCCTGTGTGAGCAACCGGTTGCAACTCCGCCGCACCTGCTGCACCCTCGAGCTTGTTGGAAACCAGCCTGAGTTATCCCTTGCTTTTCTCCACGACAAGGAGCAAGCTCCATCCATTCAGGAGCTTGGGCGAGCCCGCAAGCGCTTTCGCCGGACGCTGCTCGTTTGGCCGTGTAAGTGCACCATGCTCCCCGCCGCCATTTCTGCGCTCTTCGTGACTCAGTTGATCTCCACCAAGGAGCCCGTATGAACAAGTCCCCCTTTGAAGTGCCAGCAATGGACAGCCCTGAGCGCGCGGCCAAGCCAGCCGGTTCCGAATCGGAGAATCGGCCCGACGACAAGATGATGCGTGGTTCCAACCGTCGCCAGTTCCTGGGGCGGATGGGCATGGCGACGGTCGCGGCCAGTGTTCTTGGCAGCGCCCCAACCGCAGTTGCCGAGCCAAACGGCATTTCCGTGCCGCCAGGCGGTATTGATCCCCGGGTGCTTCAGTCCTATAAGCTTCGCGTTGCAGCCGCGACGAGAGACGCCCTCGCTCCCGTTCCTCCGCACACCACGAACGGAGATGAGGAGCGTTATCCCGACAGGTCCGCTACTTATACCAAAGGCCTGCTGCAGGACGACATTGGAGTGGTAAACCCGGCTGCCTACCAGTCGTTCAAGAAGGCGCTGCGGAGTGGCAAGAACAGCGACTTTGAGGCCATGATTATCGGGGGCACGCGCACCCAGAACGGCCCGCAAGGTTCCTACGCCTTTGACATGGAATGCAAAGACTCGGTGCAGTTTGGCAATGCACCCGATCCCAACGATCCGCACGGTCCGGTGCTGGTGCCTCCTTTCGCGCGCATCGCCAGCGCGGACTACGGCACGCAATTGGTCGAGATGTACTGGGGTTCGCTCTTGCGCGATGTGGCTTTCACCGACTACGCCAACAACGCTACCGCCGCTGCCGCCGCTGCGGAACTCACCACCATGCCCACCTACGCGGGCCCGAGAGACGCCAGCGGCAACGTGACCCCCGATCTGCTGTTCCGTGGGGTGTTCCCCGGTGACACCGTGGGCCCGTACATGTCTCAGTTCATGATTACCCCCACCAGCTTTGGCGTCCAGTCGCTCGATCAGTTGCTGGTCACCTTTGTGCCGGGCATTGACTATATGACCGACACGACGACATTTCTCCAAGTTCAGAATGGCATTGACACCGGACTCAGGAACCAGTTCGATCCCGTCCGCCGCTACCTGCACGACGGGCGTGGTCTGGCGGCTTACACGCGCGTGGACGTGCTGTATCAGGCCTATCTCACCGCGCTCCTGGTGATGCAGACTCTGGGTGTACCGCCGAATCCGGGGAACCCGTACGTCGGGTCCCGGACACAGAATGGCTTTTCCACCTTTGGCGGCCCGGATTTCGCCGCCGGTCAGGGAGAGGTTGCCGCCCGCGCGCTGAACCACGTGTGGTACCAGAAATGGCTGGTGCACCTGGTGCATCGTCCCGAGTCGGGCGGAGGAGTTGTGCACCAGCTCTTGAGCGGGAACGGGAATAAGATTAATGCCAAGTTGAACAGCAACGTTTTGAACTCGCAGGCGGTGGCGCAGAGCTTCAGCAAGTATGGGACTTATCTGCTTTCGCAGGCCTTCCCCGAGGGTTCGCCCACGCACCCATCCTACCCGACCGGCCACGGAACGGTAGGCGGCGCCTGCGTTACCCTGCTCAAGTTCTTCTTCGACGGCAATTACGTGATCCCCAACCCCCTGGTGCCCACGAACGATGGCTTATCGCTGGTGCCCTATACCGGTTCGGATGCGGGCCAGATCACGGTCAACGGCGAATTGAACAAGCTGGCGCATAACGTGAGCTTTGGTCACGGTATCCACGCCGGCATCCACTGGCGCAGCGATACCGAGAGGTCGCTGCTGCTCGGCGAGGCGATGGCGATCAGCGCGCTTCAGGACAAAGCTAATACCTACCACGAGAAGTTCACCATCAGCTTCACCAAATTTGACGGGAGTACCTGCACGATTTCGAATGAGTGATCCAGCGGTCCGGGTGGGAGACAAGGCCGTCGGCAACCAAAGACCAGGGAGCAATCCCGGGACTTTCTTTTTGCTCGCGAGTGTTGCGCCGGGCGGACAGATCAGCGGGAATCGGCCGGGCTATGGGCTAGTTCCGGGATGTGTTCCTCCAGCTTTCCTTTTTCCAGAAGGTAAGCCCCCGGGCCTTGCTGGCCGCGCACGGTGCGGCAGAATTCGGCGACGAAAAATCCTGCCTTGAGCGCTTCCGTGAAGGCCCAGCGCGTGGCCAGCCGCCATTCGCGGGCCAGGGCAATATCTTTTTGCTCGATCGACCCAATGTCGCTGGGGATCTCGATGGCAATCCGCTGCCGGGCCAGGGCGGCGCACAGGTCGGTTCTAAGCGGGCTGCCATCCCCATTGAAGCGGATCAGCGGGGTGAGGCGTGAAAGCGCATCCATCATTTCATTGCGCTGGTGATTTCCCTGCAGCCGTTGTTGCACGCGACGGCTCGCCATCGCCCAGCGGACCCACAAGCGATCGGTGCCGTTGCGATGCAGCACGCTCGAAGTCTCCGGCCCGTAGAAGTCAATCTTGTAGGTGTCGGAGACCACGCCCAGCTTGGCAAAATTGAAGTGCGCATTTTTGCTCTGCAAGGGATCGAACGTCCAGGTCATTTCCCGGATGCGCAGGGCGAGGGCGCGCTCGCGCTGCGCCAATTTGAGTCTGAAACCCAGGTCGGAGTCGCGGTAGGCATCCCGCACCGCCAGCATGTGCGAATGCAGCATTAGTTGCCCCTGGTCGAGGCCGGGAAAGGCGAAGGCGAATCCCACCAGTTTGGCGCCCTCGCAGGCCCCCAGCCAGATGCTGCCCGCCGCTTTAGTCGCGATAGTGATCGTCATCGGCATCACATCGTGATCGGCCAAACCCCAGACCTCCTTCTCCACAGCCGCGACCTGGCTGAGGTCCTCGAAGCTTTCCAGATCGCGGATCAGGATGGCCGGTTTGGACTTGGTCGGAGGCATCGAAGTGGCAGCGGCGCTCACCAAGGCCGTTCAATATACCCGAGAGGGATTGGCTTGCGCTAGGCCGCGGGGCCGGGGGCTGGCGGCTGGCAGCTGGTCATGAGTACGAAATGAGGAGCGATAAGAAAGGTTCCCAGCTACCCGCTACCCGCGAAGCCACCAACCGCGTGTTGACCGTGGCACGCCCACCCCATAGAATCGAAATATCGTCGAGCAGTTCTTCAAAGCGGCGCACTGCCCCCTCGTTCAACGGCAGGACAGCTGACTCTGGATCAGCATATCGGGGTTCGAATCCCTGGGGGGCAGCCAAGTCTCTTCAAACACTTCCGCGTGGTCCTGCTCTGATTCGCGCCCCGCCGGTTGGCTTTACGACTCTAGATTTGCCATCAATTCTCACTCAGAGAATGGCCGAGTCAAGGCAAATCGGTTCGATCTTGCAACAAATCGATGTCGCTTTGCCACATCGGGAATAATTTTTGACCCTCAGTGATCATTTCAAACGCGGGATCAAGGGATTCGCCTGATGTTTTCTGATCCCCCGCACCATCTGACTCACCGCTAACGGGAACGTTGCCCGCGTAGGTTTGGGTTTCTCGCTATGTGCGGTCGGCCTGGTGTGCGCGGGGTCGGCAGTTCAAATCTGCCCGTCCCGACGATTTCAGGCCAGACTGCAGGAAGCGGGAGTGGAAAAACCGCTCCCTCTGTTGTAATCCGTGCCCGATGCTGTAGTGCAGGCCGCGGACGCGCCCGTAATCGGGGGAGACAAACGGCCCCGGCCGGAGTTCTTGTTGTAGGCCAATCGGCCGTGTGTCTCTACTGCGGCGGATCTAAACCAATCCTCAGCCCCTGGTCGGGAACATTCCTGATGTGCTTCGCCGTTACGTTGCCTGACCTTGATCGGGGGCTATGCCTTATTGCGCACGGGAGGCAAGTGGGCAGGTCGCTCTGTGTTCCTTCGCCGATCTAGTGCTCGTGGAGGGCCGGCCCTCTCGCGGATATACATGACGCGAACAGGGATATAGAGCGCCGTGACTTATGTCATAGCTGATTGCCGCTTGTGCCCATAACGTGTACGTCGAGCTGCTTTGAAGGCTCCAAAGATCTCGCTTGGACTCTCACAGCGGCGTGTGATTCCGGGCACAGACGATGGTTGGAAGTCGGCAAAGACTCTGACTTTGGGGCAAGTCTGCGATGCGCCAGACTCAATATCAGGTTCGCCTGGCGGACGCCGAGTACTGGCGTGAGCAGATCAAGTGTCAGCACGCGTGTCCGGTTCACACGGATGCGCGCGGTTATGTGCGGGCCATTGCCGCCGGGGATTACGAGAAGGCCTACCTCATTGCCCGCGGGCCCAATCCTCTGGCCTCTCTCTGTGGGCGCATCTGTGGTGCGCCCTGCGAGGCGGCCTGCCGCCGCGGGACTATCGACCAGCCGATTTCCATCCGCGCTTTGAAGCGGTTCGTGTGCGAGAGATTCGGGAGCGATGCGCGCGATGACGCGGGCAGAGGACTTTTTCCCTACCTGAAGAGCAAGAACGAAACCCGTCAGTGTGACGATGTCGAGGAACTCAGCCACCTGCTTGAGTTTCTCGCAAATGCCGAGTTTCCCAAGCCTACGGGTGAGCCTATCGCAGTCATCGGTTCCGGGCCAGCGGGACTGGCGGCCGCACACGATCTCGCCTTGATGGGCTTCCGTCCCACCATATTTGAGATGGAGCCGCAGCCAGCCGGCATGCTCTACACCGGGGTCCCTGGATATCGCCTGCCGCGCGAGCTGATCCGGGCGGAAGTCGCCGTGATTCAGGCCCTGGGTGTCGAGATCCGCTGTAACACGCAAGTCGGAACGGACGTCAGCTTCGCGGACCTGCGCCGCAAGTTTGCCGCGGTCATTATTGCGTGTGGCGCCAAGCGCTCCCGGGCATTGCCCATTCCCAACGCGGACGCAATTGGTGTAATGGGCGGCGTGGATTTCCTGCGAGACGTTTCTCTTGGCAAGCAGGTCTCACTGGGGCAACGTGTAATCGTAATCGGGGGCGGTAATGTGGCCTACGACGTCGCACGCACGGTGCTCCGCCAGGAAGAGTACGACGTGTCGCGCACCGCCGCCCGCATGGCAGGAGTGCGGCAGGTGAACCTGGTCTGCTTGGAATCGCTCGAAGAAATGCCCGCCGACACGGTTGAAATCCTCGAGGGCGAGGAGGAGGGCATCGCTCGCCATAACAGCTGGGGGCCGAAAGAGATTCTCGTGGAAGAACGAGACGGCCAGAGGTTTGTGCGCGGAGTCAGGTTTGTGCGCTGCAGCCAGGTCTACGACGACAACAAGCGCTTCGCCCCGCAGTTTGATGAATCGGTGTCGACGGAAATTGAAGGTGAAACCGTCCTCCTGTCGGTTGGGCAGTCTGCTGATCTCAGCTTCATCGATGCGCAGCGCGACGGGATCGAAATGCGCTCGCCACAGCAGATTGCCAATGATCCCACGACGGGTACGACGTCGGCAGCCGGGGTTTTCGTAGCCGGTGATATCGCCTACGGGCCGCGGCTGATGATTCACGCCATCGCCAGCGGCAAGCAGGCGGCTCGGTCCGTCTATCGTTTCGTGCGCGGCAACGAAATCGCGGCCGAGGAAGTCCAGTTCCACTTCCCCATCGAACATTATCGTCGTGAGAAACACTACGAGCGGCAGTCCCGCCTGCACGTCCCCACCCTCGCACCGGAAGAGAGATTGAAGAGTCCGGCCGCGCTGGTGGAGATTGGCTACAACGAGGATCAGGCCCGCGCGGAAGCCGGCCGCTGCCTCGATTGCGGTATCAATACGATCTTTGACGGCGAGCGCTGCGTTCTGTGCGGCGGCTGCGTGGATGTGTGTCCCACCGTGTGCCTGAAGCTGGTGACCTATGACCGCCTGGAGCTCACGCCTGAACTTGAGGACGCGGCGCGCGAGCTGAACCTCGATCCTGGCGATCTCTCGGCCATCATCAAGGACGAAGAACGTTGCATCCGCTGCGGGTTGTGTGCGCAGCGCTGTCCTACCACGGCCATCACCATGGAGCAATTCAGCTTTGCCAAGGAGTGGAAGCCATGTCCCGCTTAGATCCGCCCCGTATCAACCGGCGCAGCTTTCTGAGTCTCGCGTCGCTGGGAAGTTTCTTTGTGGCTTTGGGCACGGCTGCGGCCGGGATACTGCGGTTGCCCAACCCCTCGGTTCTACCCGGCCCGGTACGGCGCTTCAAGCTGGGGCCACCGGAGCAGTTTTCGCCGGGGAGCGAAACTGCCTTCGCCGAAGAGAATCTCGTCCTTTTTCGAGATGACGAAGGCTTCTACGCGATTTCGACGACCTGTACCCATCTGGGCTGCGCCGTGGCGCGGTCGAAAGATGGTTTCGCCTGTCCCTGCCACGGCTCACGGTTCGATCCCAAAGGCAACGTGATCGGCGGACCGGCTCCGCGCCCCTTGCCCTGGCTGGAAGTCAGCCGCGCCGCCAACGGTGATCTGGTGGTGAACGCGGACAATGAGGTCCCGGAAGGCACGCGCTATCGCGTGTAGGAGGCACATCGTGGCAGAGACCGCAACCCGAGAATTTCTGCACAACCTGCACGAGCTACCCCACACGGTGAAGGACGCCTGTTTCCGCCTGGGCAAGACTCCCGAATCGGAGCGCGAAGAATCGCAAGCCACCTTCCACAATCTTTTTCTGCACATTCACAGCGTTCGGGTTCACGTGCGCACGCTCAAGCCCACGCTCACCTTCGGGCTGGGGATTATGGCCACGGCCAGTTTCGTCATCACGCTCATCACGGGCGTGTTGTTGATGGTGTACTACAAGCCTTCGACCGATCTCGCCTATCAATCCATCAAAGATATTCACTTCACGGTCGCCACCGGACGCTTCATCCGCAATATTCATCGCTGGGCCGCGCAGTTGATGGTGCTGACCGTGCTGTTGCACATGGCGCGGGTGTTTTTCACCGCCAGCTACAAAAAACCGCGCGAGTTCAACTGGCTGGTCGGGCTCGGCTTGCTGGTCATCACGCTGGCCTTGAGCTTCACGGGATATCTTCTGCCTTGGGACCAACTGGCCTATTGGGCGATCACCATCGGCTCCAATATCGCCAACTCGCCGCGCGAACTCACCGACGCCCTTGGAATTACGAAATTCTTCGATCCGGGTGGACTCCAGAAACGCCTGTTGCTGGGGGCGAATTATGTGGGCCAGGACGCGTTGATTCGCTTCTACGTCCTGCACGTGTTCATTCTTCCCCTCGCTCTCGTGACCTTGCTGAGCGTGCATTTCTGGCGCATTCGCAAAGATGGCGGCCTAGCCCGGCCGGAGGACCCGATGGGCGGACTCGCGGAATGGGGCGGAGAACGTCGCCCGGTCTTCCAGCCCCTGGCTACGAAAACCTACGGCCTGATGGCGCTCGTCAAGGGCAAGCGGCCGCCCGTGAACCGCGGACCGGAAAACACGGTCATGAGCTGGCCCCACCTGTTTTGGGCAGAACTCTCGGTCTTCATGGTGACGGTTGCGACGACGCTGATTCTCTCCTTCTATTGGGATGCGCCGCTGAAAGAACTCGCCAATCCTGCAATTCCGGAGAATCCGGCAAAAGCTCCCTGGTACTTCCTGGGGATTCAGGAACTGGTGTCCTATTCGGCTTTCACCGGCGGCTTGCTGATTCCGGTGATTGTCGTGGTGGGACTGGCGCTGATTCCGTTCCTGGACCGCCGTCCCGGTGGAGAGGGCACCTGGTTTGGAAGCAGGGGGGAACGGTCCGTCTTCTGGCAGTCCTTGTTCTTTGCTTTCGCTGTGACGGTCGGGATGCTGGCATTCACCGTGAACTACGGCTGGTTGCGCAACTGGTTTCCCAACATTCACCAGCTGTGGATCATCGTTATCAACCCTGGATCGCTGCTGGTGTTGATTTTCGCGGCCTGGTCGCTGTTCATCCTCAAGCGCAAAGACTCAGTGCGTCTGGCAGCAGTCTCGCTGTTCGCTTGTTTTCTCGTCGGCTTCACCATCCTGACCTACTTCGCGACCGTCCATCGCGGGCCCAACTGGCATTTTTACTGGTGGCCCTCACAGTGGCCGGTGCACTAGAGAGGAGCATGCGATGAAAGATCCATCCCGAATTTATCGCTGGCTCCTGCTGGTGGCGAGCCTTGTCACCGTCGGGTACCTGGTGGGCGCGGCCGTACACGAGAACTACCTGGCCCAGTGGAAGACGGTACAGCGCCAATATCGCGACATCCTTCGCCGGAAGGCTACTGATGACCGCGGCCGCGAACTGCTGGCCAAGTTTCACATCGAGATGAAGCAGGTTAGCATTCCCGCACTCGGCGCCGTGGACAGGTGCGTCACTTGCCACAACGGAATTGACGATCCCCGCATGACCGACGTCGAGCAGCCGCACCGAATCCACCCTGGCCATATCCTCGACAAACATCCGGTGGACCGGTTTGGATGCACCATCTGTCACCACGGGCAAGGTGCGGCACTCACATTCCGCGAGGCCAAGGCGGACGACGTCTATTGGGATTACCCGCTCTTGCCGCCGGAGATGACAGAAGCTACCTGCGTCACCTGTCACGATGCGGGGAAGTTGCCCTCCGCTCAGATCCCGTTGCTGACCGTGGGGATGAAGCTCTATCAGGAGAAGAGTTGCGGTTCCTGCCACAAGCTCGGTGGACGAGGCGGCGCCTTAGGTCCCGCGCTCGACAACGAGGGCGCAAAAACGAAGCACCAGCTCATCATGAGCAACCTGAGGCCGCCGCACACCACGTGGAACTGGCAACTGGCGCACTTTCGCGATCCGGGTGGCGTGGTTGCGGACAGCCAGATGCGCAATCCCACGGTCACACAGCGAGAGGCTCTGGCGCTGACCGTCTACATGCTTTCGCAGTGGAAGCGAGATGTGCCCGAGAGTTATCTCGCGCCTGACAAGATCGAACAGAAATATCGCGCGCTGCATCCTACGCCGCTGACCGGTGAACAGGTGTATCAACAATATTGCACGGCGTGCCATGGCAACGGCACCTATAGCCGCTGGGACAAGAAATTCAACCGGTTCGTTCCGGCGATTCGCGGGGTTTCGCTGGTGTCGACCGCGAGTCGCGACTACTTGCAGGCCCAGATCGAACAAGGGCGGCCGGGCACGCAGATGCCAGCGTGGGGCCCACACGCCGGCAGCCTGCTGCCCGAAGAGATTGCGGCGGTGATCGCGTATTTGCAGGCCGGTGCAAAGCCAATGCCCGCGATGCCAATGCTGGCCGTCGAGGGGAATGAGAACCGGGGACTTTCCCTGTTTCTGAGAAACTGCGCGGGCTGTCACGGCATGAGCGGGCGCGGCGGCTTCGCGCCCGAAATCGGAAATAGGGTGTTCCAGCAGGCCGCCACGGACGAGTTTATCGTCCGCACGATTCGCAACGGCCGCGTCGGAACCGCCATGCCGGCATTCCAGCGACCAGACGCGCCGGCGCTCAGCGATCAGGATATTGCTGACATTCTCGCGTTCCTGCGGACGCTGGGCGAGGGGAAAGGGCAAGAAGCAATGGCGCGGGCCGCGTCGGCCGACGCTTCCTCCGGAGGGAAACGATGAGCGACAAAGACCGGCCGCAAGGGCCACTCTCGCGGCGCAATTTTATCCAGACCGCGGCTATGACCGCAGCAACCCTGGCTCTGCCCGGGTGCTCACGCAGTCAGAAGCCGGTGCTCACCACCCTGACCGGAGACTTCGACCCACTGCGTTCGTATCCCTACCGTGGCTGGGAGGACTTCTACCGCAAGATCTGGACTTGGGACAAGGTGGTCCGCTCCACGCACTCCGCCAATTGCACGGGTTCCTGCTCGTGGAAAGTCTATGTGCGCAATGGCGTGATGGTGCGCGAAGAGCAGGCCGCCGACTATCCAAGGATCAACCCGGACTTGCCCGACTACAATCCGCGCGGCTGCCAGAAAGGCGGCTGTTTCACGGAATACGTCTATAGTCCGCAGCGTCTTCGTTATCCGCTGTTGCGTACGGGAGAAAGGGGCGAAGGCAAGTGGCGGCGCGCCAGTTGGGACGAGGCGCTCACTCTGGTCGCCGAGAAACTGCTCGATAACATCTATAACTACGGTCCTGACACCAACTCATTCTTCAGCGTCATCCCGGCAATGAGCCCGGTGAGCTTCTGTGCCGGGTCACGCCTGGCGCACTACATTGGCGGTGTCTTCCTTTCTTTTTACGACTGGTACTGCGATCTGCCGCCAGGCGAGCCGCTGACCTGGGGCGTGCAAACCGAGGCGTGCGAGTGCGCCGACTGGTTCAATTCCAAATACATCGTTCTCTGGGGATCGAACATTTCTCAAACCCGCATCCCGGACGCGCACTTCGCCTACGAGGCCCGCTACAACGGCGCCAAAATCGTGTGTATTTCGCCTGACTATAACGCCAGCGCCACTCACGCCGATCTCTATTTCCGCATCAACCCCGGTACCGATGGCAGTCTGGCGCTGGGCGTCGCCAAGTACCTGACCGACCACGATCTGATCGACGCGCCATACGTCAAAGAGCAAACCGATCTGCCCCTGCTGGTGATCACAGGCACAAAGCGGTTCCTGCGGGAGTCTGATGTCAAGAAAGGCGGCAAGGAAGACATCTTCTATCTATGGGACAGCAAGCAACAGCGCGCCGTGCCCACGCCGGGCTCGATGGGATCTGAGCAGAAGAATATTCAGCTCAACGGTGTTGATCCCGCGCTGACAGGAATGTTTCGGGTACCACTCGCAGATGGCCGGACTGTCGACGTCACCACCGTATTTGAACTGCTCAGAAAGGAACTGTCCGGGTACACGCTTGAGGAGGTCGCCTCCCGTACTGGCCTTCCCGCTCGCGAGATAGAACTCTTCGCCAAAGAACTGGGCACGCGTAAGCCAGTCATGATTATTCATGGCGCAGGCACGAACCACTGGTTCCACAACGACCTTGTGAATCGCGCCTTCATCCTGCTGGTTGCGCTCACGGGCAACGTAGGCAAGAACGGCGGGGGATTCAATCACTACGTCGGCCAGGAGCGCATCTGGCCGGAGCAGGGTTTCTTCAAGCTGGCCTTCCCCGAAACCCGCAAGAAGCAACGCTTCCAGAACACCACGCTGTGGAGCTACGTACACTCGACCAGCAAGGATCCGCATCTCTACAACGGCAAGCCCATCGAGTGGTACATCCAGGAATCGGTCAAGAACGGATGGATGCCGCTCTGGCCGAAGAACGGCAGGAAGCCGCGGGCTTTCATTGTATGGCGGGCGAACTACTTGAACCAGGCGAAGGGCAACGAGATCCTGGAGTCGTCGCTGTGGAAGGATCTCGATCTCATTGTGGACATCAACTACCGCATGGACACAACAGCGCTCTACTCCGACGTGGTCCTGCCCGCGGCCAGCTACTACGAGAAGGTGGACATCAACTCGACCGACTGCCACAGCTACATTCATCCCTTCGGCAAAGCCTGTGAGCCGCTGTTCGAGAGCAAGACCGATTGGGACATCTTCCGTGCGCTAGCCGAGAAAATCGCTGAGCTCGCCAGCAAAAAGGGGATCAAGCCGTTCCACGACGACGCTTTTGATTGGAACCGCGATTTCACCCAGCTTGCATACGACTGGACCGGCAAGGGCGCCATCCAGACCGACGAGCAGGCGGTCAATTTCATCCTCGGGAACGCGGTAGAGACCAAGGGGATGGACTACAAGCTCCTGCAGGACAAGCCGCGTCGGTTTGTCGCCACCGATCCCGAGTCGTGGAACAGTGATATTGAAGAAGGCGTCGCCTACACCCCCTTCAAGCACCAGGTCGACAAGAAGCTTCCCTGGCGGACGCTCACCGGACGTCAACAGTTCTACATTGATCACCCCTGGTACATCGAACTAGGGGAACAACTGCCGACGTTCAAAGAACCGGTCCCAGAGAAATATCCGCTGTACTGGAATACGCCGCACGGACGCTGGTCCATCCACTCCACCTGGCGCGACCACCGCGCTATGCTCCGCCTGCAGCGCGGCGGGCCGATCGTGTATATGCACCCCGATGACGCACGCAAGCGGGGCCTCAAAGACAACGACTGGGTGCGTATTCACAACGAGGTCGGGCAGTGCGTTTGCCGCCTGCAAATTCTCCCCGGCGAAAAACCCGGACGCGTGACCATGTATCACGGGTGGGAGAAGTTTCTCGGCTTCAAGCAGGGCGGGTGGCAGTCGCTCACCTACATCAAGATCAAGCCGACACAGCTGATCGGCAAGTACGGCCACGTCAACTTCCGCCTGAACTACTGGGGACCGACCGGCAACAACCGCGATATCAAGGTAGAAGTCGAGAAGGCGAAGGTGTAAGGAGAGGCAACCATGCCGAAACACCAATACGCAATGGTGATGGACCTCAACAAGTGCCTGGGCTGCCAGACCTGTACCATCGCCTGCAAGAAACTGTGGACCGACCGCGACGGCACCGGCTACATGTACTGGAACAACGTCGAGACCCGCCCTGGCCTCGGTTATCCCCGCCAATGGGACCGCATCGGCGGTGGATGGAAGGACGGCGCCCTTCAACCGAGCCCTCTCCCCACCATGGACGACTACGGATATCCATGGGAATACAACTATGAACAGCGTCTGTACGAAGGCAAGAAGCAACCGGTCATGCCCTCCCCTGAACCCCAGTCCGGGTGCAACTGGGACGAAGACGTAGGGGGAATGAATGCCGACGAGAATTACTTTTTCTATTTACCGCGCATCTGCAATCACTGCACCTATCCCGCGTGCCTGGAAGCCTGCCCGCGCAAGGCCATTTACAAGCGCGAGGAAGATGGGATCGTGGTCATCGATCAGGACCGCTGCCAGGGATACCGCTACTGCATCAAAGCCTGCCCGTATAAGAAGATCTACTTCAACGAAGTAACGGGAAAGTCCGAGAAGTGCATATTTTGCTACCCGCGCCTGGAGAAAGGCGAGGTCAACGCCTGCGCCGCCCAGTGCCCGGGTCGTCTCCGTTTTGTCGGCTTGCTCGACGACCCACAGTCTCCCGTACACAAGCTTGTTCTCGTCCACAAGATCGCCTTGCCGCTCTTCCCGGAGAAGGGCACGCAGCCCAACGTGTTTTACGTGCCCCCGTTCAATCCGCCGAAGAGGGAGAACTACGGCAAGAGCATCCTGGAAGACCCAAGGCTGCCGCTCGACTACCTGATCTACTTGTTCGGGCCGGACGTGAAAGACGTGATCACCCGTCTGGAAGGGGAACTTAGGAAAGCACAGGAAGGCGGGCGCAGTGAGGTGCTGCAATTGCTCATCGGGCGCGACGCCGAGACACGCTACCGCATCCGCCCCCAGTTGGTCCAGATCCAGGTCTAGGAGAGGCTATGGAAACTTGTCGACTGCCGACCGTCGCTATGATCTGCCTGTTGCTCGCGGTTGCCAGCTGGGGGCAGACGACCAAATCATCTGCCGGGCAGTTTCTTGCCGTTGTTGGATCGTCGGCGAGCGCCGACGACCTGCTCAATGCGGGGGATGCAGCCTGGAATGCGGTTCCAGCCAAACACGTTGCTCTCAACCGTACGCCTCCTCTTTATGACACGGATGAGCCCGCTACACTCGAGATACCCAGCGTGGACGTCCGCCTCGTGCGGGCGGGAGGAAAGCTGCTGGTGCAGTTGACTTGGCGGGATGCGACGCAAGACACGACGACGCTGGCGAAAGTCCCTGACACGCCACCAGAAACTCGCTTCCGCAAGATTCCCACCGAAGCCGAGGATCGCTTCTTCGACGCCGCGGCAGTCATGTTCCCGGCTCAGTCTGGGACGGATGCAATCGCACCCGCACTGCAAATGGGGGATGGCGAGCACCCGGTGGAGATCTACTACTGGAACGCCACCCGCGGCGCCACGGTGATGCAAGCTCAGGGGCGCGGAACTACGCGCCGCACGGGCCAGAGTTTTCCGGCCAACGGTATCTATCGAGATGGGCAGTGGAGAGTCACTTTGGAGATTCCCGATCTCTCCGCTGGCACAACCGTCGCGTTTGCTGTCTGGAACGGAAGCCAGAAAGACCGCGACGGCCGGAAATATTTCTCGGTGTGGCAAGTACTGAAGTAAGTCCAAGCCGGGGAGTTGGAGGGGCGATGAACGCCATTCCCACAGAGGACCACACGGTAGGCCCGATCGACTGGCACCAAACCGACCTCTACCGTTTCTTTGCCCGGGTCCTTTCGCCCCCCACGCGCGAGTGTTTCAATCTACTGTCGCAACCTGAGGTCGCTTCGGCGCTCCACCGTCTATGGATCAGTCTCGACTGTAAAGACCAGTTCCCTGGTTTTGCGTGGTTCGCGAGTTACGAACTCTATGAATCCGCCTACATCGCTCTGTTCGATGTGGGTGTGCCCGAACCGCCTGTACCGCTCTTCGAGTCGGCACACGACAAGCGTCGCCCCGCGCAGGAGATCGCTGTCGAGAACACGTATTTCTACGACGTGCTCGGTCTCAGGTCCGATCCTGGTAAAGCGGTGCCCGATTACCTGGTGACGCAGCTCGAGTTTCTTGCTGCCCTCCGCTACACGGGTGAACAGACCGGGGAAGAAGCCACTGCGGTCTCGATGCTTCGAGCCGAATCCGATTTCATCGAGCGTCACCTGTTGAACTGGATTCCTATGGCGACGTCGAAACTAGGCAAAACGGGTGCACCGGGATTTCCGGTGCTGATGCAGCTGTTGGCGGCGTTTCTCAGCCGCAGGCACGATGGTTGAAGGTATTAGACTCCGTGCGATGCGACGCCTGTCACCGATCATGGGCGGATGACGGGCTGTGATGCGTCGCCGCCGCCGGTCTTGTCATCGGACTGATCGCGAATCATGGTGTCCAGTGCTGCCGGCGGCGGGTGTCACGTTTCGGTCATTGCCGCACGCGGGCGCGTAGGTTTTAATTGCCCCCAACTCGCGGCAGGTTGCATCCTAGTGATCATTGCGAGCCTGTCGGTCATGACGTGCCCTCACTAGGCTGAACGGTGTGTCATTGCCTGGCCTGCCGCATCCGTGCTGCGGCTTTCGCGGCCAGATTGGGGAGTAAGCCGCTGGTCCGATCCCAGGAAGCCCATGTGTCGGCGTTGCTCCGGGACGGGGATCATAATTTGCACTGATTCCAGAACCAGCCTAGCTCCGCCGTGCTCGCGCAGATGATTTGTTCGGCCACCTGACGAACAGCGTCGAATGCCTGCTGGGCTTGCGGCAAAAAGGCTGCCTCGCCTTGAAAGAATCCATGCGGATGATGCACCCGAATTTGGTCTGCGCCGCTCGGGACCCCGGGGAATCGACCGCCCTTCGCCCATTTCAGCTCCGGGGCATTGTCCACCACCAGCGGATTCTCATCCCGAATCCACTGTGTCTGGTTGAGGCAGAGAATCCGGGCGTAGTTCACCAGTTCCGCGACCTTGTCCTCCTTGGCCGTCTGTGGGACCCAGAACACCGGCTGCCGGACACATCCAGGCGATGTAGCCCGTCACTAGCCGCGACATCATCATCTCCCGGCTCTTGATCACGGACAGCGTGTTCTCGCTCAAAAGGTAGGCCATGACCACCCGCAGATGCTCCTTTCGCGGGAAAGGCGCATGGAATTCGGTTCCCCTCAGGAAAGCTCGAGAGGTTCTTGTTCAGGCGATGGATTCCGCCAATCTCGACGACCCAGACTCTAACTTTTGGTACGCCTTCGGTCGTGTCGCCGAACAAGCGGGCGAGCACGATTCAGCGCTTGCCGACTACGCGCGAGTCACAATCCCGAAAGATCCACTCAACCTGCCAGTCTCCGCTTATTACTTGGCACAGATCCGCCTCAAGGCGCTGCAGAAGCCGACCAAATGACTACCGGCCCCAAAGCCCGTTCCGTCCCTGGGAATCAGCACGGCATTAGCCCAAAATCCCACGAAAATATATTGGCTTAAGGCCATGCGGCAAAGTTACAATATGGCCGTCAATCTTAACTAAAACGATTTAAATAGGCCTTTCGCACGCAACCGCCCGTCGTTGCACGGAGGACAGGAACACATGTTAAACAGATGCTTGGTGGGTCTCGCTCACGCATTGCTTGTGGCCGCCTTGGTTGCGTTAACCACCGCGCACGGGCAAACCATCCGGGTGGACGCGGCCCCGGAGCATGCCACCAATTCCTTCATTCCCACACAAGCGCTGGGCGCGGGGATTGATCGCATCCCCGCCGCCGCCGCGGCAAAGTACTTCAATCAGCCTGCGCAGGACGCGGTACTGGCAGCCGGATGGCAAACCGTCAGCTACCGGCAAAACACCGAGCTCTTCGTGGAGGCCTGGCATTGGAATCCCCAGGGGACATGGAGCGATCCCACCGGGAAGGGTTATTTCACCGGCAGCGCCACACCGACCGAGACGATCAAGCATTCCTACGGCTATTCCCTCCCCCATCGCGGCTTCACCCGCAATGACGGCACCGAGACGCGCGGCTTTTCGCGCATGACCGATGGCGATCCGAACACCTATTGGAAGAGCAACCCGTACCTGAGCAAGGCCTTCACGGGGGAAGAGGATGCGCTGCATCCGCAGTGGGTGGTGCTCGATCTGGCGGTCGCGCAGCCCATCAATGCGCTCCGCATTGCCTGGGGCGATCCTTACGCCAAGCAGTACCTGGTGCAGTACTGGACAGGTGAAGAGGCGATCCGCTTTCCTACCAAGGGGACCTGGGTCACGTTTCCAGCCGGGGTTATCACCAACGGGAAAGGCGGGGTCGTAACTCATCAGCTGGCTTCGGCGCCCATGACCGTGCGGTTCGTGCGCATCTGGATGACGGAATCGTCGAACACATGTGACTCCCACGGGCCGAGCGATCCCCGCAACTGCTTGGGGTACGCCATCCGCGAGCTGTACATTGGGATCACGGACCAGAATGGATTCCACGATCTGGCGCGGCATACTCCGGACCAGGATCAGACCGCAACCTTATGCTCGTCCATTGACCCCTGGCATGAGCCATCGGATCTTGGTTCGACCCTGCGTGAGCAGGTGGGGCTCGATCTCTTCTACAACAGCGGATACACGCGTGGCCTCCCGGCAATGATCCCCATCGCCATGCTTTATGGCACGCCGGAAGATTCCGCCGCTGAAATCGCTTACTTGGAAAAAAGGGAATATCCCATCTCCTACGTGGAGATGGGAGAAGAACCCGACGGGCAATACATGCTGCCGGAAGACTACGCGGCGCTGTACCTGCAGTGGGCGACCGCACTGCATCGTGTCGATCCCAACCTTAAGCTGGGCGGGCCGGTGTTCACCGGTGTAAATGAGGACATTCTCACGTGGCCGGATGCCCAGGGCAGGACCTCGTGGACGGCGCGCTTTCTGGATTACCTGAAATCTCACGGCCGCATGCAGGATCTGGCCTTCTTTTCGTTTGAACATTATCCTTACGAGCCCTGCAAGATCAGCTGGAGCAGCCTGTACGACGAGCCGGCGCTGGTGAGCCACATTCTGCAGGTGTGGCGTGATGACGGCCTTCCCCCAAGCGTGCCGATGTTCATCACGGAATCCAATATCACCTGGAACACGGGCGAATCTTCGGTGGACATTTTTGGCGCGCTCTGGCTGGCGGACTACGTGGGAGCTTTCTTCAACTCCGGCGGAAAAGCGCTCTACTATTTCCACTATCTTCCCATGGGAGTTCATCCGGGCTGCAATGACTCCATGGGCACCTTTGGCATGTTCACCACCACTAAGACGTATGAGCTTCAGCAACCGACCTCGCAGTTCTTTGCCAGTCAGCTCATCAATACAGAGTGGGTGCAGCCGGGAAACGGCGTGCACAAGACCTTCTCCGCTTCAGGAGACATCCTGGATGCCCTCGGCCACTCGCTGGTCACGGCCTACGCGCTGCAGCGACCCGACAGACAGTGGTCGCTGCTGCTGGTGAATCGAGACCAGGAGAACGCACACAAGGTTCGCATTGAGTTTCGTGATCCCAGCGGCGAGCGCTTTTTCTCCGGCGCGGTAACTGTGCTCACATTTGGCAGCGCCCAATATCAGTGGCATCCGACCGAGTTGGGCGGCTTCCCCGACCCCGATAGGCCCGCGGTAAAAGCCACGGTCACGGCCGGCGCCGATACTTCCTACGATCTTCCGAAAGCCTCCATCACCGTCGTCCGAGGAGCGATCGCAGGGGCGTCCGGCAAATTGAAAGCTCATTAATATGGAGCACCCGAAACCAGGCGCGGTTGCCGGCTTTCCCCATCACATGCTGCGGGAAATCTACGAGCAACCGGAGGCGGTAGCGGAGACCATTCGCCGGCATGTGGACCGGGACCGCATTTTCCGGGGCGAGCTCGAAGCGATCGGGAGCGCGCTGGCTGCGTGCAAGCGGATGATCATTGCGGCCAGCGGGTCCAGTCGTCACGCGGGTCTCGCCGGGGAGATCATGATTGAAGATCTCTCGGACATGGCGGTGGACGTGGAGTACGCCAGCGAATACTGTTATCGCTCCACGCAGGCGGCCGCAGACTCCATCGTCATGGTGATCACGCAGTCGGGAGAAACCGCTGACACCATCGCTGCCCTGCGAGCGGCGCTGACACGTGGCGCCAGCACGATTGCCATCTCCAACGTGGCGGAATCCACCATCGCCCGGGAGGCCAACGTCAGCCTGCTTAGCTACGCCGGCCCGGAGTTGGCCGTGCCCGCGACCAAGAGCTTCACCACGCAGCTGACCGTGCTCTTCCTGTTCGCGCTTTTCCTGGCAGAGCAGCGCGGGCGCATAAGCACAAACGACGTGCACCGCCACGTAAGCCAGCTTCGGGACCTGTCGCGCGCCCTGCGGGAGCGGATTCCGTCCTGGGATGCGCAGTGCCTGGCCTGTGCCCGCCAGCACAGCGCGGAGCGGACCTTCTTGTACCTGGGCCGTGGGATCCACTATGCGATTGCGCGGGAAGGCGCGCTCAAGCTCAAGGAGATATCCTACATTCACGGCGAAGGCTATCCTGCGGGGGAATTGAAACACGGCCCCAGCGCGCTGATCGATTCGCAATCGCCCGTGGTGGTGCTGGCGACGTGCGACCATGATGACCCGGACTCGGTGCTTCGCTATCGCAAAACATTGGGTGTCATGAAAGACGTCAAGCAGGAGGGCGGCAAGGTGATTGCCGTGGCTACGGAGGGCGACAGCCAGGTGCTTCAGGTTGCCGATCAGGCCATCTTTGTTCCCGCGACCACTGAATTGCTCTCGGCGATTCTGGAGGTTGTGCCGCTGCAGCTGTTCGCCTACCACGTTGCGGTGTTGAATGGATGCGATGTCGATCATCCGCGCCACCTGGTGAAGGCCGTCGTCCGGGAGTAAAACCGTTCGATTGCATTGCGTCGGAGGATTCCATGAGACGTCTCAGCCTTTTCATATGCCTTGTGTTCTGGATGTTCCCGCTGCTTGCGGCGACGGCGGCCAGCGTGCCGGCGGCCACGAGCAAGCTCCCTTTGGCCAGTGGGTGGCTGCTGCAGTCCGCCGCCAAAGTGAGCGACGGCGGCCAAGTCATCTCAACTCCGCAATTTCAGCCCAGGGATTGGTATCCGGCGGATGTGCCGACTACGGTGCTCGCAGCGCTGGTCAAGCACAAGGTGTTTCCCGATCCCTACTTCGGCATGAATCTGCGTCAGATTCCCGGCACCACGTACCCCGTCGGCAGCAACTTCTCCAATCTACCGATGCCGCCAGACAGCCCGTTCTCCGTTCCCTGGTGGTACAGAAAGACGTTTTTCCTGCCAGCGAGCTACAAGGGAAAAACGTTGTGGTTGAACTTCCAGGGCATCAATTACCGCGCCAACATCTGGCTGAACGGAAAGCAGATCGCGACGGACAAGGAAATCGCGGGCGCATGGCGCGCCTACGAACTCAACGTCACTGGCATCGCCAAGGCTGGAGCGAGCAACATCCTGGCTGTGCAGGTTTTCGCTCCTACCGAAACCGATCTGGCCATCACCTTCGTGGATTGGAATCCGGCGCCGCCGGACAAGGACATGGGTTTGTTTCGAGACGTGTATGTTGCAGCCAGCGGCCCGGTGGCGCTGCGCTATCCCGCCGTCCTCTCGCAGGTGGACCCCGCCGGCGACAAGGCGCGGCTCAGCGTGACCGCGCTTTTGAAGAACGCCACCAACCAGCCAGTGAAGGGCACTCTGAAGGGCAGGATTGAGAGCGTCCAGTTTTCTCAGGAAGTAGAGCTTGGACCTGGTGAAGAAAAGGATGTGTCCTTCGAGCCGGAACAATGTCCGCAACTGGTCTTCAACCATCCGCGTTTGTGGTGGCCGGCACAAATGGGCACGCCTTATCTCTATTCATTGCAGATGGATTTCGTGGTGAACCGGACGGTTTCCGACCGTGCCGAGACACGCTTCGGCATTCGCCAGATTGACTCCGCTCTGGACGCAAACCACAAGCGAGTTTTTACGGTCAACGGAAAGAAAATTCTCATTCGCGGTGGCGGGTGGACGTTTGACATGCTGCTGCGGGAAGACCCGCAGCGCATGGAAGATGAATTCCGCTACGTGCACGACATGGGCCTGAATACCATTCGCCTGGAAGGCAAGCTGGAGAGCGAACGCTTCTTCGAGCTCGCCGATCGCCTGGGAATTCTGGTCATGGCCGGCTGGTGCTGTTGCGATCATTGGGAGCATTGGGACAAGTGGAGCACGGCTGATCTCCCCATTGCCCAGGAGTCCGTGCGTAGCCAGATTTATCGTTTGCGCAGCCACCCCAGCCTGCTGATGTGGCTGAATGGCAGCGACAACCCGCCCCCGGCAGACGTGGAAGCGAAATACCTTGACGTAGAGAAACAATGCCGGTGGCCGAATCCGATCGTATCGTCCGCCACGGAGAAGGCAACCTCGGTTACCGGCGAGAGCGGGGTCAAGATGACCGGCCCCTACGAGTACATCGCGCCCTCCTACTGGCTGGAAGACCGGGAGCGGGGTGGCGCTTACGGCTTTAACACTGAGACCAGCATGGGCCCGGCCGTGCCCCCCATCGAGAGCCTGCGCCGCATGTTACCCGCGGAGCATTTCTGGCCCATTGACGAGTGGTGGAACTTCCATGCGGGCGGCGAGGAGTTCGGTAACATTGCCATTTTTACTGAGGCTTTGAACCAGCGCTATGGGAAGGCGGACAGCGCGGCAGACTTCGCCTTTAAGTCGCAGCTTATGACCTATGAAGGAGTCCGCGCCATGTTCGAGGCCTACAGCCGCAACAAGTACACCTCGACGGGCGTGATTCAGTGGATGCTAAACGACGCCTGGCCCTCCCTGATCTGGCATCTTTATGACTATTACCTTCGTCCGGCAGGCGGATACTTCGGTGCCAAGAAGGCCATGGAGCCGCTGCACCCGATGTATGGCTACGATGACCGCTCCATCAGTGTGGTCAGCAGCCAGTACCAAGACGCGCGCGGCTTGAAGCTCTCCGCCAAGATCTTGAACGCAGACATGGAGGAGAAGTGGTCGCAAGAAGCGACGCTGGACGCCCCGGCTGACAGCAGCAACCGCATCTTCTCCGTGCCGGAGATCGAAGGGCTGACCCCGGTATACTTTCTGGTGTTGCGATTGCACGACGGTGGTGGCAAGCTCGTCGGATCAAACTTCTACTGGCTTTCAAGCAAGCCCGAAACGCTGGCCTGGGAGAAATCTACCTGGTACGTGACCCCAACCGCCTCCTATGCCGACTACAGCGCGCTGCAGAGCCTTCCCAAAGTACGATTGAAGGTGAGCAGCCGCCTGGAGCGCAAGGGAGAGGATGCCGTAACGCATGTGGTAGTGGAGAACCCCAGCCAGCAACTGGCGTTCTTCCTTCGGCTGAAAGTGGACCAGGGCCAGGGTGGAGAAGAGATTCTGCCGGTGCTTTGGCAGGACAATTATTTTTCTCTGTTGCCGGGCGAGAAATACGAGGTCACCGCTACCTACCGGGCGCGGGACCTGGCCGGTGCAACGCCGTCAGTGGAGGTCAGTGGTTGGAACGTAGAGCCGTGAGAGCTTGATCGAGATGTTTGCCTTGCACTCCCGTAACGAAGAATAAACATGGAAGCCTCTGCTTCTCCCGCGACCGCCGCGCCCACACTGAGGCGTACTCTGAGCCTCTGGGACCTGATTCTCTATGGCGTCATCGTGATCCAGCCCACGGCGCCGATGTCGATCTTCGGGGTGTTAAGCGAACGCGGCCGCGGCCACGTGGTTACCGCCATTCTGATTGCCATGGTGGCCATGCTGTTCACTGCGGTCAGCTACGGCCGCATGGCCCGCGCCTATCCCAGCGCCGGATCCGCTTTCACCTATGTAGGCCAGGAGATCCATCCCGCGCTCGGCTACGTTACCGGCTGGAGCATGGTAATGGACTACATGCTCAATCCGCTGATCTGCACCATCTGGTGCAGTCAGCAAGCGCACGACTTTGCTCCCGGCGTTCCCGTAGTGGCGTGGAAGGTATTTTTCGCGCTGCTGTTTACCCTGCTCAACCTGCGGGGAGTCAAGACATCTGCGAGGATCAACGCAGGGATGGCGGCCGCTATGGGGGCGGTGATCGCCGTCTTCTTCGTGGCTGCCGCTCGCTACATCTTCGGGCACCCGCATGATGCGGGCTTTTTCACCCGCCCATTCTTTGATCCTCAAACGTTCAACACCGGCGCGGTGTTCGGTTGTACTTCCATCGCAGTACTAACTTATATCGGGTTCGATGGCATCTCAACTTTGTCGGAAGAGGCCGAGAACCCGCGGCGCAACATCCTGCTGGCGACGGTCCTGACCTGCCTGGTCATCGGCATTCTTTCCGCGGTGGAAGTTTACGCGGCGCAATTGATCTGGCCAGCCTCCCAACCCTTCCCCAATGTCGACACCGCCTACGTCAGCGTCGCGGCTCGCGCCTGGCCGGTGCTGTTTGTGGTCGTGGGGTTGACGTTGCTGGTGGCGAACTTCGGGTCGGGAATGGGAGCCCAACTGGGGGCTTCGCGGCTGCTGTACGGTATGGGACGCAGTAACGCGCTGCCGCGTTCTTTTTTTGGCGCGATTGAGCCCAAACGCCACATTCCGAGAAACAACGTGATGTTCGTTGGCCTGGTGGTCCTGATTGGTTCCTTCCTTCTTACCTACGGTCTGGGCGCGGAGATGCTGAACTTCGGCGCGCTCATCGCCTTCATGGGGGTCAACGCGGCCGCGTTCGTGCGTTACTTCCTGCGGGACAAAGAGAAGAAAATCACAAACTTCTTTTCGCCCCTCGCCGGATTCTTTATCTGCCTGCTGCTGTGGCTCAATCTCAGCCGTCCGGCCAAGATTGCCGGCGGCGTCTGGATGCTGGCTGGCATCGCGTTCGGAGCCTGGAAAACACGGGGTTTCCGGGGCGACCTGGTCAATTTCGATCTGCCGCCGGAAGAGCCCGAGGCTGGAGCCCAAGCTGGAGGCGCTGGCTTCCCTTCGTGACCATGCAAGGTGGGACTGCCGGCATGCCTGCTGTATCCTCAGGGGCGGACGCCGACCGGCTGAGTTGGTTTAGGCGGCTGCCTCCGGAACCGAGGACGAGATTCCCATGATCACCATCCGCGATGTTGCCAAGGAGAGCGGTTTCTCCTCGACCACGGTCTCGATTGTGCTCAACAATGCTCCCCTGGCCCAGTACATTCCTGCCGCCACCAAGAACCGCATCCACAAGGTGGCCAAGAAACTGGGCTACCGGCCTAACTTGTTTGCCCGCTCCCTGCGCAGCCAGCGCAGCCACACCGTCGGGCTCATGGTTTTCGATATGACCGATCCCTACTGCACGCTCATCCTGCGCGGGATCGAGAATACCCTGTATCAGTCTTCTTATATGCCCATCCTCACCGATGCGCACAACGAACGCGGTCGCTTCGAGCGCTATCTGGAAATGTTGCTCGACCGCCGGGTGGAGGGCTTGATCGTTCTCGCCAACTGGCTTTTCCTGGATGTCAATCTGCTGGCGGACCTCGAGAAGAGCAGCGTCCCCACAGTCATGATCGGGCGGGAGCTGCGGACAGATTCGGTCAGCTCGGTGATTGTGGACAATGAGCTCGGCGCCTACGCTGCCCTGGAGCATCTTTATTCCCTGGGGCATCGCAAGCTGGCCTTCATCCGCGGCCCTAGGACGCTGGGAGACAGCGCTCCCCGATGGCGCGGCATTCGCGGCTTTGCCCAGACCAAAGGGCTGAATCTGGACGCCAAGCTGGTCGTGGACCTGCCGGAGTCCGGCGACCCCATCTCTGGGTTCGATGCCGGTTACAACCTGACCCGGGAATTGCTGCGGCGCAAACGGCCCTTCACAGCGCTGATGGCTTTCGACGACATCACGGCTCTGGGAGCCATCCGCGCCCTCGCCAAAGCCGGCATCCGCGTTCCCCATGACTGCGCAGTCATAGGCTTTGACGACGTCGCTCCCTCCAGCCTGTGCACTCCGTCCTTGACTACCGTCCGGCAGCCGATGGAAGCCATGGGAGCCATGGCCGTGACTATCCTGCTGGAAAACATCAGTGCCGCGCAGGAAAAGAGGAAGTTGCGCGCCGTCCACCGCAAGCTAACCCCGGAACTGGTGATACGCGAGTCCACCACTCCGGTGAAGTGAGCGAGGTTTTCGCTTGACAGCGTGACGTGCCCGCATGCACGATTAATTCGTTTTAATAAATTGTTTCAATTCGCCATTGCACGAGGACAAGATGCTGCGCACGAACTGGCGATTGCGGCGAAGCTGGTGCTGGCTGGCGGGACTGTTGCTGGCGGTCCCGCTGCTGGGCCAAACCTCTGGCACGGTGCAGGAGCGCCTGGGATATCCCGCCAATGCCCGGCTTCTCGTGATTCACGCCGACGACCTCGGAATGGCCCATTCCGTGGACACTGCCACCTTCGAAGCATTGGAAAAGGGCTGGGTCACTTCCGCCAGCATTCTGGTCCCTTGCCCTTGGCTTCCTGAGGTCGTTCGCTGGGCGCAGTCGCATCCCGATGCCGATTTGGGCGTCCACCTCGCGCTTAACAGCGAGTGGACCACCTACCGTTGGGGGCCGGTGAGTCCCCGCGACAGGGTGCCGAGCCTGCTGGATGAACAGGGGTATATGCCTCTCGAAGAGCCCGCAGTGGTGCAGCACGCAAAGATTCCGGAGGTCGAGATGGAGTTGCGGGCCCAAATCGATCGAGCACGCTCCCTGGGAATCCACCTGACCCATCTCGACACCCACATGGGCACACTCACGCGCTCCCCGGAACTGGTCGAGGTGTACCGGCGCATGGGGCGGGAGTACGCGCTGCCAATTCTGATGGAGCGAAGCGCAGGAGCGCACCATCCCCAGGGTACGCCGGATGCGACCGAGGAGGCCTTGATTGACCGAGTGATCTCCATGGATCCCGGTGTATCCACCAAAGATTGGCTGGAGGCGTACAAGAAGATGCTGGCTCCACTCCCGCCGGGCGTTTATCAGTTGATTGTGCACCTCGCACACGACGATCAGGAGATGCAGGGAGCAACCTCGGACCACCCGGACTGGGGCGCCGCTTGGCGGCAAGCAGATTTCGAGATGTTGCAGAGCCCTGAGTTTCGCCGGTTTCTACGCGAGCAGGGCTTCGTGCTGGTGGGTTGGAAGGATTTGGCTCGCGCCCTGCCCACGGGCCACGGCCCATCCGGAAAGTAAGCCGACGTGGCAGACACTCTGATCCTTGCCGGCGACGTGGGCGCAACCAAGACGGTGCTGGGCCTGTTCTCCACAGATCATGGGCGTCCTACACTGCTTTCCCAGCAAACTTTCCGTAGTTCGGCCTACAGCGGGGTGGCAGCGATGGCGCGCGAGTTCCTGCAGGGCCGGGACAGAGCAAAGATCGCGTGCTTCGGCGTCGCAGGCCCGGTGATCGAAAATTCCGCCCAGGTCACGAACCTTTCCTGGACCCTGCAAGCCAAGACCCTGGCCACCGATCTCCGATTGCAGAGTGTGTTGCTGATCAACGATCTGGTGGCCACGGGGTATGGGGTCACAACTCTAGGGGAGGAAGACTTCCTGGCGCTGAACCCAGGGCACGCGGTGGCAGGGGCCAACGCTGCAGTCATCGCGGCCGGCACCGGTCTGGGAGAGTGCACCCTCTATTGGGATGGACGCGGTTACGTTCCGCTGCCGGCAGAAGCGGGTCACGCCGACTTCGCTCCGTACGACGAGACCAGCCTGGAGTTGGTCCGCCATTTGCGCCGCCAGTACGGCTATGCCAGCGTAGAGCATGTCCTGTCCGGACCGGGCATCCTCAATATTTACCGCTTCCTTTGTGCCACGGGCGCGGCACCGGAGACGCTAGAGATCGCGGAACAAATTCGCACCGGGGATGCGGCGGCGGTCATCACCCAAGCTGCCCTGACAGGAACATGCGCGCTGTGCGCCCGTACCCTGGACGCCTTTGTTTCCGCCTACGGCGCCGAGGCAGGAAATCTGGCGTTGCGCTCGCTGGCGCTAGGGGGTGTTTATCTGGGCGGAGGAATCGTCTGCAAGATCATCCGCTGGCTGCAAGGAGGCTTGTTCATGCAGGCGTTTGTGAACAAGGATCGCCAAGCCGCGATGCTGGCGCAGATTCCAGTGCGCGTGATCTTGAACGAGAGCGCGCCCCTCTTCGGCGCGGTAAACTATCTTCTACAACGGGCCTGACGCGCCCCCGTGAGTCCTTCGCCATGAATCCCTCCGACGGAGTATAGTGGCAAATCATCCTAAACATCCTTCCGGATGGCTAACGTGCGACCCTCATTGGTGGCTTTTTTCTGCTGGTTATGGCTTAGCTTGCATTCTGACCTCGTCTTTCTGACTTGGTTCCGGTAAGGAGGCTCCCGATGGTTACTGCTCTGGGCAATCTCAGTTCGCTGGCCAGCGATTACGGCGAAATGGCTCGCCGGCCCCTGGAAGCCGATCACTGTGCGCTGATCGTGGTGGACATCCAGGAGAAACTGCTGCCGCCCATCTTTCAGAAGGAACAACTGATCAAGAATTCGCAGCTGCTGATCCGGCTAGCCGGAATCCTGAAGATTCCCGCCCTCATGTCCACGCAGTACGCCAAGGGCCTGGGCCCCACCGTGCCCGAGATCGCTTCCCTGCTACCGGGAACGGAGGCGATTGACAAGCAGATGTTCTCCTGCTTCGGCAGCGACGTCTTCTGCTCGCTGCTCAAGCGGGTTCCGGGGAACCGCACCACGGTGCTGCTCTGCGGCATGGAGAGCCACATCTGCGTGATGCAGACCGCGCTCGGCGCCCTGCGGGAGGGCTACCTGGTGCATGTGGCCTCCGACGCTGTTGGCTCCCGCAGCGAATGGAACTGGAAGATTGGCCTGGAACGGATGCGTGCGGCGGGGGCGGTCATCTCATCCACCGAGATGATGGTATACGAGCTGCTACGCTCCTCCGGCGCCTCCGCCTTCAAGGAGCTGCTGCCATATCTGAAAGGCTGATTGCCTTCGGAGGTTGAGCGGGTTCCAACTCTCGCATCTGCGCACGGCTCAGGGCTTGTGCTTGACCCGCACTACCGTGATCTTCGCGAACCCCTCCTCGAACGTTGGCGGGCGCAGTTTGGCCGCCATGCGCCGCATCACGTCCTCGGGAACCACCCGCTGGCGGCGCTGATTTCTTTCCAGGCAGACCTCCACCGGCACGTCAAAGAACACCGCCTGCACTTCATATCCGAAGTCCTTCGCCAGCTTGATCCAGCTATGGCGCTCGTGAGGCGTGAGGTTGGTGGCATCCACATAGTTCAGTGGACGGCGCGCGATCAGCCGGGCCTTCAGCATGGATCGCAGGTTGGAGAAGATCAGGTCCTGATAGCGCTGCTCGCTGGGATCATCAAATAGCAAGGCCCGCAACAAGTCGCTGGAGAGTGGCGTAATGCTGTGGCGTTTGAACCAGGAACTTTTTCCCGAACCGGGTAAGCCGATGGCCAGCACGACCACGCCCTTGGGCGGACGCGCGGCTGCGGCAGGCCGCGCAGCGGTCTGTGGGACCCGTGCGGGCGCCGGCGTCACGGGCTCCGCAACCGCGGTCGGGGCGGACTCTTCGGGAACAGCCTGGCCGAGCGCCTCTGTGGCTGGCGCAGCCTCCGCCGCCTGGGCCGGACCGCGACCACGACCACGGCCTCCGCGGCGGCGTCGGCGACGACGGCGGGTTCCCTCACCGTTGCCACCCTCAGCCGCCTGGGCTGCCGGAGCCTCACGTGCCTCCTGTGCCTCGGGCTGTGGTTCGCCTGCTTCGGCGTGACTCGGTTCCGCGACTGGGGCCTGCGGCGCAATTGTCGTGTCAAAGTAGGCGGGCTGCAATGGGGCTTGGGCCGGTGTGCCGGTTCCCTGCTGAGGTGCTTTCTTGCGGCGCTTCATGCGCTCGCGCATCCATTTGCGCATGTCTGGGTTGTAACACGCTGGCATACCCACGAGCAATGCGTCCCGGCGGCAAGCGAACCAATAGAGCCAGCCGGCTACTTTTCTATCCGAGGGTGCGCAGCCTGGTTCGTCTCGGGGTGCCATACAATCCTTGTATGCCGATCCCACGCGAGATTCAGGGGCAGAGGTACATCAGCCTGGCTACGTTCCGCAAAACCGGAGTTGCGGTTTACACGCCGGTCTGGTTTGGCGAAGAGGGCGGCAAGCTGTACGTCATGACCCGCAGCGATTCCGGTAAGTACAAGCGGATAGTTAACAATCCCGAAGTGCGGGTGGCACCCTGCACTGTGCGCGGCCAGATTACCGGCGCGGAGTCCGCAGGGCGAGCGCGGGTCCTCCCACCGGAGGACTGGCCTAAGGCGCGGCGGACTCTGGAACGCAAGTATTGGATGATGAGAGTGCCCTTCGTTTGGAGCAAGAAGAACTTGTTTGTGGAGATTAAGGTGGATACCTGAGGCGTGGTGATCGTCCGATCCCTACCGCATTTGCCCGCCCTGCACACCGCCTGTTACCATTTTCTGTTCCTGACCGGCCCCGGTGTTTATTCCTGCGTCTCTTCATCATCTCGTCGGAGGCAACATGGCAATCAAAGTTGGCATTAATGGATTCGGACGCATCGGGCGCAACGTGTTGCGCGCCTCGCTCAAGGATCACAACATTGACTTCGTGGCGGTGAACGACCTCACTGATTCCAAGACGCTCGCCCATCTGCTGAAGTACGACTCCATCCTGGGCAATCTGCACAACGACATCAGCGCCGGACAGGACTGCATCAAGGTAGACGGCAAGAGCATTCGTGTTTTTGCCGAGAAGGACCCTGCGAAGCTGCCGTGGGAGTCGGTAGGCGCGCAGATCGTTATCGAGTCTACTGGACGTTTCACCAATGCCGAGGACGCCAGGAAACACCTGCATGGGCCGGTGAAGAAAGTCATCATCTCCGCGCCCGCGAAGAATGAAGACATCACGATAGTGCTAGGGGTGAATCACCAGGCCTACGATCCTCACAAACATCACATTATTTCCAATGCCTCCTGCACCACCAACTGCCTGGCCCCAATCGCCAAAGTGGTGCATGATAATTTCAAGATCATCAGCGGCACCATGACCACGATTCACTCCTATACCAACGATCAGGTCATTCTGGATTTTCCGCACAAGGACTTACGGCGGGCGCGGGCGGCGGCTCTTTCCATGATTCCGACTTCCACGGGCGCGGCCAAAGCTCTGAAGCTGGTGATTCCCGATCTGGCGGGAAAGCTTGATGGCTTCGCCATGCGGGTGCCCACGCCCAACGTTTCGGTGGTGGACCTGGTGGCTTTCGTGGACAAGAAGACCACCAAAGAAGAGGTCAATGGCAGCCTGAAACATGCTTCCGAGGCCGGGCCTCTGAAGGGTTATCTAGGCTACGAGGAGGGTGAGTTGGTTTCGGCGGACTTCCGCGGCGATTCGCGCTCGTCAATCGTGGATGCGCCCATGACCCTGGTGGTGGGGGGGAATTGCGTCAAAGTGATCTCCTGGTATGACAATGAATGGGGATACTCGTGCCGGGTGCGTGACCTGATCAACTACATCGCCGGCAAAGGACTTTGACAGGCGGCCGTAGCGCCGGCCGTTCTGCCCTGAGCAACCGCAGACCACCGGCAATCTGAGGACAACCAGCCATGTCCAAGCTTTCGATTCGCGACCTCCCGCTGAACGACCACCGCATCTTCATGCGGGTGGACTTCAATGTGCCGCTCGAAGACGGCCGGGTGATGGACGACACTCGCATTCGCGAGACCTTGCCCACGATCGAGTATGCGCTGCGCCACGGAGCGCGGCTGATTCTGGCCTCGCACCTGGGACGGCCCAAGGGCAAGCCCAATCCCAGGATGAGCCTCAAGCCCGTGGCCGAGCGCTTGCGCATGCTGCTCGACAAGGAACTCGCGCGCGGAGAAAACGTGGGATTCTGCCCGGACTGCGTGGGGCTGGAGGCGGAGGAGATGGCCGGAAAACTGGAGAAGGGCCAGACTCTCTTGCTGGAAAACCTGCGTTTCCATGCCGAAGAAGAGGCCAATGATGAGAAATTCTCCAAGCAGCTGGCGGCGCTCGCCGAATACTACGTGAACGATGCCTTCGGCACGGCGCATCGCGCCCATGCCTCAACGGTCGGCATTACCCGCTTTCTGCACAAATCCGCCGCTGGTCTGCTGATGGAAAAGGAACTGGCTTACCTGGGCAAGGCGCTGCAGCATCCCGAGCGGCCGTTCATTGCCATCCTGGGCGGGGCCAAGGTGAGCGACAAGATCGGAGTGATTCAAAACCTGATGGGCAAGGTGGACTCACTGCTCGTCGGCGGCGGCATGGCATACACATTTCTGAAGGCGCAGGGACATCAGGTCGGCAAGTCGCTGGTGGAGGCCGACAAAATCGACCTGGCACGCCAGCTCCTGCAACAAGCCAAATCACACAAACTGAAGTTCCTGCTGCCGGTGGACCACGTGGTGGCGGAAAAGATTGACATCAATGCCTTGACCCACACCGTCAACGGCGGTCATCCCATTCCTGCCAACATGATGGCCCTCGATATCGGCCCGCAAACGGTGGAGGCTTTTTCGGAAGAGGTTGCGCGTGCCCGCACCATTGTGTGGAACGGTCCCATGGGGGTGTTTGAGGTCTCGCCTTTTGCCAAGGGCACGTTCAAGATCGCGCATGCCATCGCCGAGAATCCCGGCGCGACCTCCATTGTGGGCGGGGGCGATTCGGTTTCAGCGATTCGCGCCGCCGGTGTCGCTGACAAGGTCACTCACATCTCCACCGGTGGCGGAGCCTCCCTCGAATTCCTGGAGGGCAAGAAGTTGCCCGGAGTCGAGGCGCTCACCGACAAGCGGTAGCACCGACGAGAGGACCGCAGGGCAGGCGAAGGAACACAAAGAAAATCAAAATGGCCCGCAAAAAGCTGATCGCTGCCAACTGGAAGATGTTCAAGACACCTGGCGAAACGCGCGACTTCTTCCGCGAGTTGCTGCCTCTGGTTTCCGGCCACGACCGCGACGAGATCCTGGTGTGCCCGCCATTCGTGGACCTGGCCGCGGCGGTCGAGGCGGCCAACGGATCCAACGTCGCCATCGGCGCCCAGGACATGCACTGGGAAAAGCAGGGAGCGTTTACAGGAGAAACCTCCGCGGACATGCTGCTGGCTGCCGGTTGCACCCATGTGATCGTCGGCCACTCCGAACGGCGGCAGTACTTCGGCGAGACCGATGACATCGTCAATCTGAAGCTGAAGGCGGCGCTGGAGGCAGGGCTGACTCCCATCGTATGCGTGGGTGAGGTCCTCGAGGAGCGTGAGGCCGGCCTGACAGAGGACGTGTTGCGGCGCCAGTGCCTGCGCGCGTTTCACGCGATTTCCGCCAAGAAGGCGGCGAAGCTGGTGGTGGCGTATGAGCCGGTCTGGGCCATTGGAACCGGCAGGACCGCTACCCCGCAAGTGGCGGCGGACGCCCACGGGTTGATTCGGGGAGAGGCCGCCAAAGCGTTTGGGGAGGAGTTTGCCGATCGCTTGCGCATGCTGTACGGCGGATCGGTGAAGCCGGAGAACGCCCCGGCCCTGATGGCGGAGCCGGAGATTGATGGCGCGCTGGTAGGCGGAGCCAGTTTGGATGCCAAGTCGTTTGCGGCGATCGTGAAGTATTAATCGGATCGCGGAGGACACCGGGGACTCAAGCGTTCGACTCTGTAACGCTGTGGCCTCAGCGTCCTCGGTGCTTGCCCTCGCTTTTGTTATAATCATTTAGCCTCTCCGTGATTGCGCGCCCATGCGGAAGTGGTGGAACTGGCAGACACACCATCTTGAGGGGGTGGCGCCGCAAGGCGTGGGGGTTCAAATCCCCCCTTCCGCACCATCGTAGTCATCCGCTTAACCGCTGGGAAGTGCGGTGTGTTTGGGGATAGGTATTCGGCATGATTATCCTGATTACAATTGTTCACATCGTCGTTTGCTTCTTTTTGATCGTCGTGGTGCTGCTGCAGAGCGGCAAGAGCGGTGACATTGCTGCCGCTTTCGGGGGCATGGGCAGCCAGACCGCCTTCGGTCCGCGCGGTGCGGCGACCGCGTTGTCCAAAGCCACCACCTGGTCGGCCATCATCTTCATGGTGACTTCGATCACCTTGTCCGTCTACGCCTCGAGGCACGCGGGGCCGACCTCGGTCTTGAAGGACGTGAAGTCGGAGCCCGCGAAGTCGCAACCGGCCACACCAGCCCAGCAGAAATAGTCGTCCGTCGTCGGCCTTATGACTGACGACTGACCACCCAGTTATGATTCACGCAGTCCTTCCCGTCGGCCCGCTCCAGTGCAACTGCTCCATCATTGGGGACGAAACCACGCATGAAGGCATGGTGATCGACCCGGGAGATGAGATCGAGGAGATCGTCGCTCTCGTTCGCAAACACAATCTCCAGGTAAAGCAGATCGTCATCACCCACGCCCATATTGACCATGTGGGGGGAGCGATGAAGCTGCGGGCTTTGACCGGAGCCCCGATTCTGCTCAACCAGAACGACTATGCCCTGCTGAAGATGCTGGACGCGCAGGCAGCCTGGGTCGGCATGGCGTCGCCCGGCAAGGTGGAGATTGACCACAGCATGGAACCGGAGTCAACGCTTACCGTCGGCCCACTCAATGCCAGCGTGCTGCATACACCGGGGCATACGGAGGGCAGTGTGTGTCTTTATTTTCCGGCGGAGAAGACTCTGGTCGCGGGGGACACCTTGTTTGCGGGGAGCATCGGCCGCACCGACCTGCCGGGGGGATCGTTCAAGAAGATCATCAGTTCCTTGCACGAAAAAGTGCTGGCACTGCCGGACGAAACCGTCGTGGTCCCGGGTCACGGACCCCTGACGACGATCGGCCAGGAACGGGAGCACAACCCCTTCTTAAAGCCGTAGCGCCGGCGTCCCGCCGGCCAAACGTCCGTTGTGGGCCAAGCACACAGGAGAAAACCACTTCCTGGCCCCAAGTGGAGGCGCAAGGACGCTCGACGACAGCCGGCGAGACGCCGGCGCTACTGTTTTTTCTTGGCCAAGCGCTCCATCAGCGCGCGCAGCACGGACTGCACCTGTTCGTCCCACCACCAGCCGCTGATCTTTTCGATCTCGCGGGCCACGTCTTGCTCAAACAGCTGGGTCAGGTCGGCGCGGGCCTGGCGGCGGGTCCAGGTCATCGCCACTGAGGGCAATGCCAGCCACTCCTGGCACCACTTCACCGCGCGATCTATGACCTGTTCCGCCGGAACCACCTCGTCCACCAACCCGAGGCCCAACGACTCTGCCGGCGACACCAGCAGGCCGCCGATGGCGAGGCGTGCCGCCTGCCGTGTGCCCACGAGTCGTTGCAATGCCGAATAGATCACCGGAGGCAGCGGTAGGCCGACTTGCACCTCGTTGAGGCCCAGCTTCCAGTCCCCCTCAGCGGCGATGCGGTAATCGCAGAAGAGCGCGAGCACGGTGCCTCCCGCGGGAGCGTGGCCGGTGATCGCCGCGGCGATCGGCATCGGAGAGCACGCCAGCGTCCGCAGCAGGCCGTAGAAATCCCGCCAGACTCCATTCATGGTGGCGCGGTCGAGCTTGAGCAGCAGCGGTACGTCGAGTCCGCCGGAGAAGAAGCTCGGGGAACCGGAGAGCACCAGTCCACGCACACCGTCTTTAACGGCGGCTTCCACCGCCCCTGTCAGCGCTGCAATCAGCTCGGGAGAGAGCGCGTTGGCCGGAGGGCGGTTGAGCCGCAGCTCGCGTACCGGGCCGTGATTGATGGTGAGGATCATGACTTGCGCGGCATCGCCTGGAAGATCGCAAACACCGCCCGCTGCGGGTCAGCGATCACCGCCATGCGGCCCACGCCCTCCATAGTCATAGGTTCAAGATAGAAGGTCGCGCCCAGTTCTTTCGCCTTGGCAGCAGTTGTATCGCACTTCGCCACCTGGAAATAGGGCAGCCAGTGCGGCGGGATCTTCGGGTCGCGATGCTTGGCTGGGGGAATTCCTCCGATGAAGTCCTCACCGTTCTGTATGTGCAGGTAGTCGGAAGGAGGATCGTCGTCGGTGTCCTCGGTCAGCTCCCATCCGAACAGGTCGGAATAGAACTTGGCGGCGCGGGCCTGGTCGGGCGTGCTGAGGTCGACCCAGCACAGTGTGCCGTCCTCGCCGGCAATGCCGAGACCGGGGCTGTCTTTGGCTTGCCAGACCGAGAAGATCGCTCCCGTCGGGTCCTGAATCACGGCCATCCTGCCGACGGTGAACACATCGAAGGGCTCGGCCAGGACTTTGCCGCCAAGCTGCGCGGCTTTCTTAGCCGTCGCGTCGGCGCTCTCTACCGCCACATAGATCATCCAGTGCGGAGGCACCCCTTGGGCCCGCTGGTCGGGGCGCAGGGTATAGCCCGCTGCCGCGTCGCGGCCTTTTACCTTGAACATGGTGTAAGAATCGCCGGGTCCCATGGGCAGATCTTTGATCTCCCACCCGAAGAGCGTGCCGTAAAACCTCTTCGCCGCATTCTGGTCGGTAGTTGCAAGTTCGATCCAGCAGAAGGCGCCTGGGGGATGTTTGTCGACGTTGGGCATAGGGAAGAGTATAAGCCGAGGTCGAAATGTCAAGAAGAGCGTCGGAGGCAGGGGTGAGAAACAGCTAAAGCCGGTTTACCCACTCACCACTTGCAACACGCGCCGCACCCCCTCCCGGAACTCCTCCGGCGGAGTGATCAAACTGACCACCAGATATCCATCCGACGAAAAGTCGTAAAAGTGTCCCGGATGCACCAGCACCGCTACCTTACGCAGCAGATCAATCGCCAGGTCCTCGTCGGACTGGGTTACCGGAACCCGCAGGACGGCATACCATCCCCCTTCGACGTCCAGACGCGTGCAGGCCTTCTGCTTCGCCAGTTCCCGGTCGAGTTCTTCCAGGTTCGTGCGCAAGCGGTCGAGGAGCAGCGGTTGGATGTGCTTGCGTTGCTCCAACAGCGCCGGCGCTGCCCATTGTATGGGCGCATTTACCGAGAGGTAGGTATCGGCGATGACTTCCAGTCGCGCCAGGGCAGTCTGTACTTTGTCCTCGGGCCCGCTGGCGGCCACCCACGCCAGCTTCATCTGCGGCAAGGCGGAGATCTTCGACAATCCGCTCAGGGTGAAAGTCAGCGCCTCCTGGTTGCGGGCGAAAGTCGGCCGGGCGACGCCGTCGTGGGCGTAGTCGAGAAAAACTTCGTCCACGATCAGCGCAAGATTGTATTCGCGGCAGAATGCGTTCAGTTCGGTCTGCTCCACGGCGCTGACGTACGAGCCCGTGGGATTGTTGGGATGCACGACCACCACCGCCCGCGTGCGGTGCGTCACCGCCTTGTACAGCGAGGAAAAATCAATCTGCCAGGCGTGGTCGTAGATCAGCGGGTACGGGACCAACTTCACGTCCGCCAGGCCGGCAAGAAACTCGAACAGCGGATAGCTGGGCTTGGGGACGAGGATCTCCTCCTCCGGATTGCAGAGCAGACGAAACACGTAGGAGTACCCCTCGCTGGTGCTGGTGGTAAGGATGAGCGACTCGGGATCCATGTCGAACTCTTCGTGTTGCTCGCGGTAGTAGGTGGCCAGGGCCTCGCGCGCGCCGGGCAGACCCTTGGGCTGCGGGTCGTAGTCCAGCGCCTCGGGACGGACAAGCGCCTGCATGATGGCCTCTTCGTCGTAAGCCAGCCCAACGCAGGTGGGATTGGACACCGTCAGGTCGAGCACCTCCATGCCGGCGGCGCGCAGCTCCTGCTGGGCTTCCGTAAAGCGGTTGGGGGTGAGCTTCCAATCGGTGCGATGGGAAAACATCAAGGCTTCGGCTCCGGCAACACGTCAACATCATATCCGAATCGACTCTGCAGTCACCGCATTCACGAGTGCGCCCGCATGCTGTTGTTTGGGGCGCCTCCCTTTATGGCGTCAAGATCGATGCAGGGCATGTAATGTTCCAACTCCCTTGCTAGAATGGCTGCCACGGGGTGAGGCCCCCTATGGCAACAGAAGATTCTCGGCTCACCACACCGCTGGTCCGCGAGAGCGGCAAGCTGCGTCCCGCGACTTGGGACGAGGCCTTGGATCGCGCCGCGCAAGGCTTTCGCGACACCGTGCGCATACACGGCCCGCAGAGCTTTGGCATGTTCAGCTGCTCCAAAACGACCAACGAGATGAACTTCCTGGCGCAGAAGTTCGCGCGGGTGGTGGTGGGAAGCAACAACATTGACAGCTGCAACCGCACTTGACACGCTCCCAGCGTCGTCGGTCTGGCGACGGTCTTCGGGGCAGGCGGCGGCACCAGCTCCTATCGCGAGATAGAAGAGACGGACCTCATTGTCCTCTGGGGATCGAATGCCCGCGAGACGCATCCGATTTTCTTCCATCATGTATTGAAAGGAATCCACAACGGCGCCCGGCTCTTTGTCGTAGATCCCCGCCGTACCAGCTCCGCCCAATGCGCTGAGAAGTGGCTCGGGTTGCACGTGGGGACGGACATCGCACTAGCCAATGCGGTGGCGCGGGAGATCATCGCGGCGGGCCTGGAGAATCGCAGCTTTATCGAGCATGCGGTCAGCGGGCATGAAGAATTTCGGAAACACGTGCAGAAGTACACGCTGGACTACGCCGAGGAGATTTGTGGCGTGCCGGCGGAATCGATCCGCGAGTTGGCCCATGCTTACGCCCGGGCTGACCGGGCACAAATTTGCTGGACTCTGGGAATCACCGAGCACCACAACGCGGTGGACAATGTTTTGGCATTGATCAATCTCGGCGTGCTGGCCGGCCATGTCGGCACCTACGGTTCAGGGCTGAATCCGCTGCGCGGGCAAAACAACGTCCAAGGTGGCGGCGACATGGGTGCGCTGCCCGATCGCCTGCCGGGATTTCAGCACGTCGAAAACGACGAGCTCCGCGCCAGGTTCGAGAAAGCCTGGGGCGTGAAGATTCCGCCCAAGAAGGGCTGGCATTTGAGCGGAATGTTTGATGCCATGGAGCGCGGCGAACTTAAAGCTCTGTACGTGATCGGCGAAAACCCGGCCAACTCGGAAGCCGACCAGCACCGCACTACCAGGCTGTTGGATGGCCTCGACATTCTGGTCGTTCAGGACATGCTGATGACGAGTACTGCCGAGATGGCGGATGTGGTCTTCCCTGCCGCCGCGGGATGGTGCGAGTCCGAAGGAACCGTGACCAACAGCGAACGCCGGGTACAGCGCGTACGCCGCGCCTTGCCGCCTCCGCCGGGGGTACGCGATGACATCGTAATTCTCTGCGAACTGGCCCGCCGCATGGGCCGCGACCTCGGCAGTCCGAGTGCCGAGGAGCTATGGAATGAACTGCGCAGCCTGAGCCCCATGCATGCCGGCATGAGCTATGCCCGGCTCGAACGGATGCACGGAATCCAGTGGCCCTGCTACGACGAGAACCACCCCGGTGAGCAGTACCTGCACGGGCGCTTGTGGGCGCGCCCGTTGATCGGGCCGCGGGCGCCACTCTGCTGCGTTTCCTACGAGCCTCCGGTGGATGGCTTGGATAACGAGTTTCCCATTCGTTTGACCACGGGCCGCCGTCTCGACTCCTACAATACCGGCGTGCAGAGTTCCCGCTACGCGTCGCCATTGCGGCACGGGGAGACGGTCGACCTGTCCCCGGACGATGCCGAGCGATACGGCATTCACGAGGGAGAAAGGGTAAAGGTAATATCGCGCCGCGGCTGCGTGATGGCGCCCGCACGGATCGATCCCGAGTTGGGTCCGGGACTTGCGTTTATGACTCTGCACTTCCCGGACCAAGTCGCGACAAACGAGTTGACGATCGATGCCGTGGACCCGAGGTCCGGGACGTCGGAGTTCAAGGCAACCGCGGTGCGCATCGAGAAGCTGGGCCAGACAGTCGAGGTGGGCGACTAGCGTACTCGCAGGACTTCGGGAGGGCGCGATTTCAGTCGACAGGCTTTAGATCATGGACCTGCACTTCACCGGAGCCGAAGCGACCGCGGACGAAAGAGCTGCCGTTGACGGCGTGTCCATTCCGGCCAACGCCAACGGCACGCGGCGTTCCTATCTGCTGCCCGTCCTGCACGCCATTCAGAACCGCATGGGTTGGATTAGTCCGGGTGCGCTGAATTACGCCAGCCGCGTGCTGGAGATCCCGCCCGCCGAGGCCTTCGGCGTGGCCGACTTTTACGGTTTATTCTCAACCCGGCCCCAACCCCCAACGGTCGCCCATATCTGCGATGACATCGGCTGCCAGGCGCAAGGCGCGGACAAGCTTTGTGCCGAGTTGGAACGAGCGCACGGCCCTGAAGGTTCGGACAAGAACGGCAAGACCTGGCGGCGTAGCCCATGCCTCGGCCTGTGCGAGCAGGCTCCGGCTGCGCTGGTGCATCGGGCGGGCGTTCCGCATCTTGAACAGGCCGTAGCGTTCGCGAACGCTGAAGACATTCTCACGGCCATGCTGGGGACGAAACTGGCGCGGCGGGAGCTGGGCGCCTCAGTTCCTCAGGCGGGCCAGCCCGGACTGAAGCTGCTGCGCCGAATCGGGCAGGTCAATCCGGAGAGCCTCGACCAATACCGCGCCACCGGCGGCTTTCAGGCATTGCGGCGGGCGTTCGAGATCGGGCCCCTGGCGGTGGTGCGCGAAGTAGTCGAATCCAAACTGGTCGGACGCGGGGGTGCCGCTTTTCCCTGCGGACAGAAGTGGAACTCCATTCTTACCGCTCCTCGGCCGCGGTGCCTGGTCTGCAACGCCGATGAGTCCGAACCCGGTACCTTCAAAGACCGCGTGCTCATGGAAGGCGATCCCTATGCTGTGATTGAGTCCATGATCATCGCCGCGTTCGCTACCGGATGCGAGCAGGGATATCTCTACATTCGGGGAGAGTACCCGCTGGCTCGGCGGCGGCTTGAACAAGCCATCCGCGAGAGCCGCACCCGTGGGTTCCTGGGCAACGATATCCTGGGACATGGCGTGAGTTTTGATATCGAACTGAGGGTCGGCGCCGGCGCTTACATCTGCGGCGAAGAGACCGCGATGCTCAACTCTATCGAAGGCCGCCGCGGCGAGCCGCGTAACAAGCCCCCATTCCCGACCGAAGTCGGACTGTTCGGCCAGCCGACGATCATCCAGAACGTAGAAACGCTCTTAAACGTGCCGTACATCGTCCTGGAAGGAGGCAAAGCCTTCGCTGCCGTCGGTACCGAGCGCTCTACCGGAACCAAACTGTTCTGCCTCTCCGGCCACGTGGCCAGGCCCGGGGTGTACGAGGTGGTCTTCGGCACGACCCTGCGCCAGTTGCTCGAACTCGCTGGCGGCATGGGAGGGACTGGAAAGCTGCAAGCTGTCTTGATTGGCGGGGCGGCGGGCGCATTTCTCGGACCCAAAGACTTGGACACTCCCCTGACCTTTGAGGGGACGCGCGCTGCTGGGGCCACGCTGGGCTCTGCGGTGGTCATGCCGTTCGACGACACTGTGGACCTGCGCCAGACTCTGCTGCGCATTGCTGCCTTTTTCCGCGACGAATCTTGCGGACAATGCGTTCCTTGCCGCGTCGGGACGGTTCGGCAGGAGGAGATTCTGCATCGGCTGGCCGCGGGCAAGCCGCTTAGCTCACACAGCAGCGAACTCGTGCTGCTGAAAGAGGTTGGTCAGGCAATGCGCGACGCCTCCATTTGCGGGCTGGGCCAGACGGCGTCGAGTGCGATCGAATCGGCGCTGGCCCGATTGCCGGTTTTCGAGGACAAGCGATGAGCGCGCAAAACGCCCCCGAACTCAGGATTCCTGTCCCGCGCGGGCCCTTGCCCGTGTTGCCGCCGCCGCGACCTAAGCGGGTGGTTGAGATCACCATCGATGGGAAATCCGTCTCAGTTCCGGAGGGCTCCACGCTCCTGCAAGCCGCACGCAGCGCCGGCATTGATACGCCTACGCTGTGCTTCCTGGAGAATCTCACTCCGGTGAATGTGTGCCGCGTGTGCGTGGTGGAGGTCGAGGGATCGCGCCCGCTGGTACCCGCGTGCTCGCGACAGGTGGAGCCCGGCATGGTGGTGAAGACGGATTCGGAACGGGTGCGGTTGAGCCGACGTCTGGTGCTGGAGTTGCTGGCCTCTTCGGTGGATGTGTCCACTGCGCCGCAGTTTCAGCAGTACATGAAGCGTTATGACGCCCAGCCGGGTCGGTTTGGGAACGCGGCTCCGCCCGCGGCCGGCCGCGATGCCGCGCAGCCGGGACATCACCCTGCTCCGGCCAATGGCCATGCCGCCACCGTCGGGCAGCCGGTCAAAATTGACAATGATCTCTACGTCCGCGACTACAGCAAGTGCATCCTTTGTTACAAGTGCGTGGAAGCTTGTGGCGTGGATGCGCAGAACACATTTGCCATCGCCGTCGCTGGGCGCGGCTTCGAGGCGCGGATCTCGACGGAGTACAACGTCCCGCTCACCGAGTCGGCCTGCGTCTACTGCGGCAACTGCATCGGGGTCTGCCCCACCGGCGCGCTCATGTTCAAAAGCGAATACGAGATGCGGCGGGCCGGCACCTGGGATGAATCCAGGCAAACGCGAACCGATACCATCTGTCCCTATTGCGGCGTGGGCTGCACTCTTACGCTGCAGGTGCAAGACGAAAGGATCGTCAAGGTGACTTCGCCGCTCGACCAGGAGATCACCAACGGCCATCTCTGCATCAAGGGCAGGTTCGGCTGGGAGTGGGTGAACCAGAGGAAGTAGCCTGCTCGTGTGGAAAGGGGTGCCCCAGCCTTGTCGCGTTCTGTGCGACAGGCTGGGGTTTTCGTAAGCCTCCGTCACATCGCCATGTGACCCCTATCCCAGACACCGCGCCGCCCCCGCGCCACAATGGAGGGCAGGCCAAGCCAGCCTCCCAGGAGGTATAATGACCACCCTTGCCACTATGCAGCCCGCCACCCAATACGAACTCCGCCTGGCCGAGCGCATGTCGCGCCTCGGCACTGAAACCGCCTTTGAAGTGCTGAACAAGGCGCGCGCCCTGGAACGCCAGGGCAAGCACATCATCCATCTTGAGATCGGCGAGCCCGACTTCGACACTCCCAAGAACATCGTCGAGGCCGCGGTTGACGCCCTGCACAAGGGGTGGACGCACTACGGTCCGTCGGCCGGATTGCCGGAGCTGCGGCAAGCGATTGCCGAAGAGGTCAGCCGCACCCGACGGGTCGAGGTCAAGAGCGACGAAGTCGTGGTCGTGCCAGGAGGCAAACCTATTATTTTCTTCAGTCTACTGGCGCTAGCTGACGTTGGGGATGAAGTCATCTATCCCAACCCCGGCTTCCCGATTTATGAGTCGATGATCAACTACCTCGGCGCACGAGCGGTTCCGATCCGCCTGCGGGAAGACAGAGATTTCGGCCTCGATGTGGACGAACTGGCCTCGTTGATTACGGACCGCACCAAGCTGATCATCATCAATTCGCCGCAGAACCCCACGGGCGGCGTGCTCAGCAAGCGCGACATCCAGGACATTGCCGACGCCATCGGCGACCGCAACATCATGGTCCTGTCCGACGAGATCTACAGCCGCTTGATCTTCGACGGCGAGCATCACTCGATCATGTCGGTGAATGGGTTCAAAGACCGCACCATCCTGCTCGATGGCTTCTCCAAGACCTACGCCATGACCGGATGGCGCATGGGCTACGGCGTGATGCGGGCTGACCTGGCGACGCACATCACCCGCCTCATGACCAACTCGAATTCCTGCACCGCCAGCTTCACGCAGGTGGCGGGGATCGAAGCGGTGCGCGGCGACCAGTCCTCGGTGGACAAGATGCGCATGGAGTTCCAGCGCCGCCGCGACGCCTTCGTCGCCGGACTGAACCGCATCAAGGGCTTCTCCTGCCGCATGCCCAAAGGCGCGTTCTACGTCTTCCCGAACATCACCAAGACTGGGTGGAAGTCAAAGAAGCTAGCCGACGCGCTGCTGGAAGATGCGGGTGTGGCGGCTTTGTCGGGGACCGCATTCGGAGACTTCGGAGAGGGCTACCTGCGGTTCAGCGTAGCCAACTCGCTCGAGAACCTGAACGGAGCGCTGGAAAGAATCGACGCCTGGACGAAGAAGAACCTGTAGATTGCGTTTGAGCTCTCTACCGCCCTGTCATCCTCAGCGAAGTCGAAGGACCCTGCGTTCGCATCCTGCTGCACCGGCGCTTCAGGGAATTCTCACAAGCGCCCATGCTCTCATGCAATGAGCGTGTATTGCCGCAAGCGGCTGGTGTAATCTGCTGCTGTCATGCCGGTGAAAAGCAGGAAGCCCATCCAACCTAAAGCCACCCGCCCGCACATGCCCGGCTACGGCATCCCGACGGCGGCAAAAGGCCTTCTTCCCTGGATTTGGGCCGAGCAGCGGCTGCGGAAATCCCACAACTACTGGATCTCGACCACCCGCCCCGACGGCTCCCCGCACACCATGATCATCTGGGGCCTGTGGCTGGATGGCGCCTTCTACTTCAGCACCGGCAAGCAGTCGCGCAAAGGCAGGAACCTGGCGAAGAACCCGCGCTGCGTGATCGCCACCGAGCATGCCGAACAAGCGGTGATCGTCGAAGGCACAGTGCGAATCACTAAAGACGCCGGATTCCGGAAGAAATTCAATACGCTTTACGAGAAGAAATATAAGTGGGACATGTCGGACTTTGCTGAGCCGGTGTACGCCGTGCGGCCGCGTGTTGCCTTTGGGCTGTATGAGAAGGATTTTCAAGGAAGCGCTACTCGATGGAGCTTCTAGCATGCCGGCGTCATCCCGAAGCCCGGCGTAGTTCAGCCGGGGGAGGGATCTTGCGCGCATCGGCCAGTGTCCTGAACGAGGCCCGTGCCAGCCCACGCCAGATCCTTCGCCCTCTCGGGCTCAGGATGACGCCGCTTCTGGACGGGCGAATGCCACAGTAGTGCCGCCATGGCACTGACGTTCACCCATCACCCCCGCCTGTGACCTCCCTCACTGCCCCCAGCGACATTCCCCGCTAGGCTCGATGACAGACTACCAGCGCGCCGGCGCCGTTCTGTCCCGGCCCGCCGCGGAGGATAAAGCCCATGGCCATCAAGGATTCCACCACCGGCAAGACCTTGCGGGAGTACTCCATTCCGGCCCTCGAGGAGGCCGCCAACCTGATGCGCGGCTATGACCTGGTCGCGTTGTGCGCCGCCGGTTCCGGGCACGCCGGAGGCACGCTGTCCATCATGGACATCGCCGCCGCCCTGTATCTCAAGGTGGCGGACCATGACCCCAAGAATCCTTCCTGGCCCGACCGCGACCGCGTTGTGTGGTCCACCGGCCACAAAGCCCCCAGCCTCTACCTGGGGTTAGCGTTTTCCGGTTACTGCCCGGTCGAGGACGTCATGCTACTGCGCAAGCTGTCGTCGCCTTACCAGGGGCATCCCCACTGGCTCAAGCTACCGGGCGTCGAGGTTTCGACCGGCTCCCTGGGCCAGGGACTCAGCGTGGCCGTGGGCATCGCCCTCGCCGGCAAGCTCAATGGGAAGAATTACAAGACATTCTGCATCATGGGTGACGGCGAACAGCAGGAAGGGCAGATCTGGGAAGCCGCTATGGAAGCCGGCCACTACCAGCTCGACAATCTGATCGGCATCATTGACTACAACCGCCTGCAAATTGACGGCTGGGTCAAAGACGTCATGAACGTGGACCCACTCAGCGACAAATACCGCAGCTTCGGATGGAACGTGATCCGCATTGACGGCCACGACATGCAGCAGGTAGTCGAGACGCTGGAGAGGGCCAAAGGAGCCACCGGCAAGCCTACCGTCATCATCGCAGAGACGATCAAGGGCAAAGGGGTCAGCTTTATTGAAAACGTCGCCGGTTGGCATGGCAAGTCTCCCAACTATGACGAGATGATGAAGGGCCTGGCAGAACTCGGCCTGACGGACAAAATCCCGGTGCAGGCGCTGCTCGACCAGGCCAAGCAATACCAGGTGGAAGTGGACCGCAAGCTCGACGCCAAGATGCCCAAGTTCAGCAACAACTACTGGTGGAACGCCGCCGACAACATGAAAGTGCAGATGAAGCCCACGCGCATGGGCTTCGGTCAGTCGCTGGCGGAGAATGGCGACGACGAGCGCGTGGTATGCCTGGGTCTAGATATCTCGGGCTCCATCACCATCAGCGAGTTCTACGCCAACAAACCGGAGCGCAAGAAGCGCTGGATCAGCATGGGCATCGCCGAGCAGTCGGCCACTGCCGCGGCGGCCGGGCTGGCCAAAGAAGGCAAGTTGCCGGTGTTCGGTACCTACGCCACCTTTGCCGCGGCCCGTAACCTCGACCAGATTCGTACATCCATCTGCTATGGCAACTTCAACGTGATGATCGCGGGCGCACACGGCGGAGTCTCCGTCGGCCCCGATGGCGCCACCCACCAGGCGCTGGAAGACCTGTTCGCCATGTGCGGCCTGCCCAACATGTCAGTGGTCGTTCCCTGCGATGTAATCGAGACCCGCAAAGCGACGGATTACTTGCTGCTCAAGCACCAGGGGCCCAAGTACATCCGGTTTGCCCGCGAAGCCACGCCGATCGTCACCGATGACAAGACGCCGTTTGTGTTTGGCAAGGCCAACGTGATTCGCCTCCGGCACGAAGCCGCGAACTTCATCGAAGCGTTCGAGACCAAACTCGCTTCGGAATATCAGAACGAGCACGAGGACTTGTCCATCATTGCTTGCGGGCCGATGGTGCCCGAGGCCATGCGCGCTGCTTGGATTCTGAAGAAAGACTTCGGCTACGAGACGCGCATTCTGAACCTGCACACGCTCAAGCCGATTGATGAAGCCGCGATCCTGCGCGCCGCCAGGGATACCGGCGTGGTCGTGACTGCCGAAGAGCACCAGATCGGCGCACTGGCGTGGCGGGTGAGCAGTGTCATCACAGAAGCTCCTCAGCTCTACGGCCTGCCAGTGATCACAGGCGCGATCGGGGTGAAGGACCGCTTTGGTGACTCCGGCGCGCCTTGGGAGCTGATTAAGGAGTTCGAGGTCAGCGCCGAGCATATCGCCCACAAAGCGGTGGAGTTGATGGCGCTAAAGAAAGAGCGGCACGAGCGCCAGGAGCACGCGGTACTCGCCGGCCCGGCACGGTGATCCCCACAGTGGTCGCTTTGATCGAATGCGCGGCCCCGGGGTTGTCAGTTCCGGGCGCGGCGGCTCAGCCGCCAAGCGGCGATAGAATGCAGCCCCGGGCGTAAGCCCGGGGTTAGCTGTCAGCAAACGGCGGGTCCCTTCAGGGACGATAGAAAACCTACCTTACCGCGATCACCAGCAGGGTGGCGTCGTCCTGCAACTGCGATCCGCAATGCCGCATGACCGCAGAGAGAATGGTTTGCTTCAGCTCCTCCGCTGACTGCTGACGGTTTTCTACGGCTAATTCTTTGAGCCGCTCCTCCCCGAAGTCCTGGCCGGACGCGTCGCTGGCTTCGACGATCCCGTCGGTATAGAGCACCAGCCGGTTTCCGGGCTCAAGGCACACTTCCCTCTCTTCGTAGTTCCAGCCCTCGAACGCGCCCAGGACGGCGCCCTCGCTCAGCAGTCGCTCGCAGGACCCGTCGGCACGAACCAGCAGCGGCGGCAAGTGCCCGGCGTTGCAGTACACCAGCCGCCGGCCATTCGCCTCGAACTGGGCATGAAACAGGGAGATAAATTTTCCCGAATGGCGCACGTGCAGGTTCAGGTTGCGGCATGTCTCGGCCGGGCTGGTGGCCCGCTGCATTTGCGGCTTCAACGTGGCCTGCAGATTGGCCATCAATAAGGCGGCTGGCAGCCCTTTGCCTGAAACATCGGCGACGCAGATGGCGGTTTCGGTGGTCCCTTCCACCACGTCGAAATAGTCTCCCCCGACAAACCGCGCGGGAAGATAGGCGACCGCAATGTCACAACCCGGCGGTTGCGGAATATGTTGCGGCAGGAAGCGGCGCTGGGTCTCGATGGCGTCGCTCAACTCTGCGCTCAGGTACGATTGCTCGCGCCGCCGGGCGTGGTGGCGCTCTACATGGTGGCGCACGCTGGCCAGCACCTGCTGGTTGTCCCAGGGCTTCTGCACAAAGTCGCAGGCCCCGCGGCGCATCGCTTCGACGGCCAGATCCACATTGCTCCAAGCGGTCATCACCACAATGGGCAGGTGCTGGTCGAGGCTGCGGATGCGGGTCAGCAAATCGAGGCCTTCGCGGCCGGAGGTGGTGTCGCGCGTGTAGTTCAGGTCCAGGAGTACCAGATCGAAATCCCGCCTTTCGAGGCTTTGCAGCAGGGCTGCCGGCCCGTTGACCAGTTCGGTCTCGTAGCCCTCCATCTTCAACAAGAGGCGCAGAGCTTCGCACACATCCGCCTGGTCATCGGCGATCAGCACGCGGGGAGGATGGGCCGTGAAAGACCCAGAGTCCCAGCCGGCAGAGATTTCCCGTTGCGTCCAGGGGACGCGCCCTTCGTTGGCCAACAGGTGCATCACGCTTTCCATGGCGAGGGAATGGGCACGAGGCGTGCCGTTGCGATCTGCATGTAAGACATTGAATCTATGAGCGGAAGCCGAGTGTGCAGAGCGTCGCCGCGGATCAACTGCACGCTCTTGGGATGCTCGTGTCCGAAAACGGACGGTGCAAGGCCAGTGTCTCCGTTGACAACGCTCGGCCGTCAGGCGGTTCTCCATGCCGCAAGTAGTATGATCTGTTGTTCGTGGGGTTCATCTGCAAGACTTCCATCCGAGAGAGCGATGAGCAAGAAATTTCGCGTCTTTGCCACCTGTGACATTGGGGAGTCCATTGACCTCCTGCGCCAGCGGGGTTACGAGGTCGAGGTCTATCCTCAGCCGGAAGCCCCGCCCAAGAAACTGATCATCGAGAAGGTCAAGTCCGGGGTCGACGGCCTGATCACCACGCTGCGCGATCCAATTGACGCCGAAGTTTTCGAGGCCGGAAAGGGTACGCTGAAAGTGGTCGCGCAGATCGCGGTGGGATTCGACAACATCAACCGCGCCGACGCCAACCGCTACAAGGTCCCCTTCACCCACACCGCCGACGTGCTCACCGAAGCCACCGCCGAGTTTGCCTTCTTCATGCTGGGCGCGCTGGCGCGAAAACTCTGGACCGCCGAACACCTCACCCGCGAGAACAAGTGGGGATACTGGCATCCCTATCTTCCCTTCCTCGGCGACGAAGTTACCGGCAAGACCATTGCCATCATCGGCACGGGCCGCATTGGCCTGGCCATGATCAAGAAGTGCACCGGCTTCGACATGAACATGCTGTGCTACGACCCGGC
>Ga0335070_10000104_pt1 | contig 96036 bp, 85 predicted proteins | sample Lox_Sample_13_FD_206722 | JGI IMG/M metagenome (GOLD analysis project Ga0335070, IMG submission 206722) | Soil microbial communities from Loxahatchee National Wildlife Refuge, Florida, United States - Lox_Sample_1.3 | ecosystem: Environmental > Terrestrial > Soil > Wetlands | place: USA... | reverse complement strand
AAACCCAAGCTTGTTCAAGGCCGTCTTGGCGTCGATGGCGCGCGCCCCCGCCGGCAAGGCCAGCAGCGCCACGCCCGTCACTCCCCACCGTACGAATCGTTTCATGGTCACCTCCCGGGGCTCAGGGTGGCGATAAAGGGGACGAGGTTGCAGGCGAACAGGAGGGCCACCAGGCGCGTCGGGATCCGAATGCGCCAGCTTCCTGGTATCACGTGAAGTCCGCCTGTGGGGAATACGTGAGGGACCACACGCCTTTGGAGCACGAACTCCAGGACGAAGAAACCGACGGTGACAGTGATGAGTCCGGGGAGAAGGCTTCGTTTCACGATCTGTATACAATCAGAAAAATGTTCTCTTGTCAATACAAAAATCAAGTTGTGAAAATTATCTTTTTGAGGATTACCCATTGAAAACCTGTAAAGTACGGTAGTTTTCAGGTATCACGACTTCACGAAGAAAGAGTTATACGTAGAAAGTTTAGATACAGTTCAAAAGGAGGGTTTTGAAGCTTATAGGAAGGCCGTTCCCTTATTCTTCCTCTCGGCCTCTTTTGTAGTATTCGGAAATCTGTGGGATTAAGGTCTTGGCTCTCGAACTCATTTCACTCTTTCCTTCTTTTTCGAAATATCCGGCAATCGATTCGAGAAGGACCTGAACGGTGGCGGGCGGACAGTGGAGTTTTATTGGAGGGATCTCCCCCAATTCGTTTTCAATCAAGCTGATCAGGCGTTTAACCACCTCTTCATCTGTTCCAGAAAGAAGTTTTGAAATTTCTTTCCCTTTAATTTTATCGGTCAACACAGAGGCGGAGGCAATGGTCACGGCGCAGCCGAAGGACAAAAATTTGGCGTCCTCAACCAACCCATCTTTTATCCTCAAGTAGAGCTTTGTCGTATCCCCGCAAACTGGATTATTAATTGCCCCCATTCCTTCCGCATTTTCAATCTCCCCTACGTTATGAGGGTTGCGGAAATGATCTTTAATCTTCTCATTAAGTTCTAACATCTCAACACCTCGATTTGCTGGTCTCCATTTTAGAAAATCAAAACAAGAAACTCAAGGACTAAGCAGGCCCCTTGCCGTGAATACGAGCGCTCCCGAAAACATGGCGACCCCGAGTCGACTTCCATCCTAATTGACCCTTCCAAGTCATTCCTGCGGAAGCAGGAATCCAGAACAATATCTGGGAAAGACTCCTGGATACCCGCTGGAGTTTATCCCGGTGGAAATCGGGGCGGGTATGACATTCTAATGGTTGGAATTCCCCTCTCCCCCGGCAGGTGACTGGGGTGTCTCTAATCCTATCTTTTCTCTTAGCCTCGTATTGTATCGAAGAAGAGTCGCATCATGTTCGCTGGCAAATCTGTGGAGACCCTCCTGTTGAAGCGGATACAAAGAACAGTCCATTGGATTTTTTTCGTCCGGATCATGCTTTAAATCAAACGCCCAGCAGCTCTTTTTCTTCAACGAATACTGGACCTTTATGAGATGATTGTCCAACGACGAGATAGATTCTTCATATCCATAAAAGTAGATGGGTTTCCTCGATCTACGATTAAAAAGGGACTCCCCATCAAAGGCCGTTGAGGCGTACGGAATCCTCATCGCGTCGAGAAGAGTCGGCAACAGATCGACATGACTCGTAGGAAAGCCAAAAACTCTTGGCTTAAAAAGGGCCGGCTGATAGAGGATGACCGGGGCCTCCAGATTCTCATTATAACTGTAACGGTAATGCATAAAGTTATTGGGGTGATGTTGGCCGAAAGCCTGGCCGTGATCCCCTACAATCACCAGGATGGTACGTTCCAGTAGCCCTTTTTCTTGAAGATGATCCACGATCCGCTTAATCATATGGTCCAGTAGATTTAAGTTGTTGTAGTAGCGGCTGATTAAGCGTCCATCTTCCAGGATGCGGTAATCTTCGCCATAGTCAAAATAAGGAAAGTGTGCCGCAAAGCTGATGTAGGTCCCGAGAAAAGGCTCCCTTGCTTTGCTCAATCTCTGAATAAAGAAATCGACGGTTTGAACCTCGTCTCTCGCAATATAATGGCCCAGGGAATGAAATTCCTCTTTGATCTTAAATTTCAGATTTTCATAGCTATGAATCTCCCCCGGTCCGTTATTTGTTACAAACTTTGTCGGGAAGTACCAGGAGATGGAAGAAGGGGTCACCAAAAAACGATCGTAACGCTCACCCAGCCAACTATAGATGGAGGGGACTTCCGCATCCGGCCGTGTGCCGAACGTCTCCCGGTTAAAGAAGTCATAAAGTCCGCTGAACAGAGAAAAAACGGCCTTGGTGCTCACATTCGATGTGGTAAAGTGCCTTTTCAAGTACCAACCCTCTTGTGAAAGTTTTTGGAGAAAAGGCATCGGCATTCGATTGCCATCGCTTGTATCAAAGATGTATCGCGTTCCGACCGACTCCATGATAAAAAAGATAACATTCCATGGATGCTTACTCTTCGCCGGCAAGGAATTCGCTGGCTCGACGGGATAATCCTCCTTGAAGCGAACGCGCTGATCATCTGATTGGGTTTTCTTGGCAAAGTCCCTATTTCGATCTCGTAGGGAATGTCTCACATCTTCCGTCATATCGGAAAGCAAAAACAGTGCTGGGTTCAGGCGTATCTCATCGGGAACATTTTTGGCCCTGCCATTGGCCGCGAATAAAGAAAGGGACGAGAAAAGAATGGCTAAGATAACGAAAACCCTAACCGTCCAAACCCTCAAACGAATCGGAGATAGGAGAACCGACCAAAAGATTCCAAATGGAAAGAAAAGAAATAGATAATCTTTTAACTCCGTCACCTTAATGGTCTCGACAGCCGAAATGCCTGAAAACGCCTCCTTAATTACCGAACGATCGATCCCGGTCTGAACATCAAAGAGGAGGCGGCCGTGAACCCCATGGATCAGGACCATCCCGAGCAAAACAATCTGTAAGAAGACCATTCCCGATACTTTTAAAACTGGAAATCCTTTGCTCTCTTCAATGAAATGGGTCACTCGAGACAAGAGCCAGCACATCAAGGAGCAGATGAGAACAACGGCAAGATCGTAGGGCAAATAAGCAAGGACGAACCAAAACGGATGTCCTCCCGGATGAAAATCGAAGGGTTTGACGCGATTCGTAAAAAGACCAATCGTGAGCTGCATCCGGTAGGCGCCCACCATGATGAAGAGACAAACGAAGAGGGCAAAGGAGGCCCTGCTGGAAGAGATGGCTTTGGTAAGCCAATCAGAGAATTTGGCCAAAGAAAGTTTCATCTTTATTTCAACCATGGCGAGCTTTTTGTGTGCCGTTTTCTATCCAACCTACGCAGGGACCACGCGTTCTGCCTGTGGATGAATACGCAGAAAGTGGCTGAATTATTCATGTGTTCAAAGCTTAATGCTTCGGCGGATTTCGCCACCGGTGGATAACCCTCCGAAGTCTCTTGACCTCCGTAGCCTTGGCGTAGGAGGTTGGCCTGGGGGGGTATTTCAATGGAGGTACCACGGCCCGCCAAGGGAGCGGAGATTCCTTCGGTCATTTCCAAAATGTTGTGAGAAAATTCCCGCCCATAGATATAAGTTCTTTAATGTTGATGATAAACAAAATACCTCCAAAGGTCAATTGTACTCTGAATGCTGGAAACAGCCTTACCAGACAGGAGAGCCCGAAGAAAATGAGTAGAGCCCTTTAATCGATGCAATCTCAATTTTAATCGCTGTAATCAAGGATTTCTTTTTTCGGAATCTCAAAAGGTTTTCTTGACAGAAGGGGTCAAGAAGTATAGTATTTTTGTCCAATGGAAAATATCATTCTGAAGCGATTTAAAGAAAGCTCCGAAGTCAAAACACGTTTTCTGAAGGAGAACCTCCCTAAACTTCTTGATGTCATCAAACTGGTCTCTCACGCCTTCGAATCGGGGAATAAAATCTTTTTCTTTGGAAATGGCGGAAGTGCTGCCGATGCTCAACATCTGGCGGCCGAATTTGTTAACCGATATGTCATGGACCGTCCGCCGCTTCCCGCAATTGCCCTGACGACAGATACCTCCATTCTTACCAGTGTCTCCAATGATCTTGCTTTTAACGAAATCTTTGCAAAACAACTGAGGGCCCTTGGAAAGGAAGGAGATGTGGCCATCGGTATCAGCACCAGTGGGAACTCCCCAAATATTATCAAGTCCTTTGAAGTGGCCAAAGAGATGGGGATGAAAAGGGTTGCCTTCACCGGGAACAATGGGGGCGCCATTTCAAAAATGGCTGATTTTTCTCTTGTCGTTCCTTCAACCAGCACGCCTCGCATCCAGGAGGTACACATCCTCATCGGACATATCCTCTGCGAAATGGTGGAACACTACCTTTTCTTCAAGGTGAACCCGTGATTGTTCGTGATGAGGTTCCCCTGCCTTCGCCGAAGCGGCTTCGCGCAGGCAGGGCAGTTCGGAGATTTTGGCTTTGAGCCTCCGAACTCAGATTATTGGAAAGGAGTTTCATGGTGTCGGAATGTCACTTAGAAAAAAACAGGACCCGATGCACCTGCACTTATGAGCCTTGTGATCGCAAGGGAAAATGTTGTGAGTGCGTCACGTATCACTGGAAGAACAAACAGCTTCCGGGTTGTTTCTTCTCACACGAGGGCGAGCGGTCTTACGACCGATCGATCCGCCGCTTCATTGCTGAAAATCGGTAAAAATCAAGAATGACATCGAATTTCACGAATGGAATTGGAATTCGATTGATTCGTTACCATTGGCGGTATTCGTGGAAATAAAAATGGAAATCAAGTTTGAGCGATATCATCTTCAATCAGACTTTCTTTCCCCCCTCAAAGGGTTTGAGAAGATCTCGGTGCCAACCGAAGTCCGGATCGATCCCCTCACGGGGCGGCGAAGCCGCATTATCACCTGGGCACTCCCAACTCAGGGAAAATGTGACTTCTCCAAGATGGTCGAGGAGTCGAAAGGGTGCATCTTCTGTCCGGAGAATGTACTTCAAAAGACACCTCAATTCCTGAAGGAAATTTCCTCGGAGGGAAGAATTTCGATCGGAGGAGCAACTGGCTTTCCCAATCTCTTCCCTGCAGGAACCTATGGAAGCGTTGTGGTTCTCTGCCGGGATCATTTCCTGAATCTGAATCAATTCACACCCGAGATCTATGAAGAGGGCTTATCCGTTTCCGTCGAGATCATGCGAAGGACAATGATATTCGATCCGGATGCTCGCTACTGGCAGGTGAGTCAAAATTTTCTTCTTCCAGGAGGAAGCAGTATTCTTCATCCCCATCTCCAGGTGATTGGAGATCCTCTCCCGACGAATGAGATGAGATGGCTATTGGAGGCTGGTTCATCCTACGATGAGAGAACTGGTACCCCCTACTGGAAAGACCTCATCCAGATTGAAAAGGGGCTCGGAAAACGATATATCACGAGCATTGGAAATGTCCACTGGTTCGCCTCTTTCGCCCCAATAGGATTTAATGAAGTTTGTGGAAGCGTCGAAGGACATCGATCAATGATCACGCTCGGTAAGGAAGAGATCGCCTCATTGGCCAAGGGGATCGTTTCCACGTTGAAATATTATGATGCTAAGAATCTCAACAGCTTTAATTTCTCAATCTATTCTATTTCCGATGAGACGTCCTATCAGCTCCTCACCCGTATTATCTCGAGAACCCCTTTCCAACCCCACTATCTGAATGACTGCACGTCGTACGAAGTCCTCCAGTCTGAATTAACCTCCAACATCTTTCCCGAGGAACTCTGTCGTGACATCCGGCCCTACTTCCCCTGAAAAGGTTGCTTCGATCGACATCGGGACCAACACCATCCTTCTCCTGATCGCAGAGGTGGAGGGAGGGAGAATTCATCCCCTACGTGAAATAGAAACTGTTGCTCGATTGGGTGAAGGGCTTCAGAAGAATGGAATTCTTCTGAAGGAAGCGATGGACCGCGGAATTCAAACATTGGCTCAGTATTTGAAATGGAGCCAAGAGATGGGGGTTCAAGAAATCTTTGCCGCCGGAACGAGCGCACTCCGGGAAGCCAAAAACTCCGAGGATTTCTTAGGGTTGGCCAAAAGAAAACTCAACCTTTCCATTGAGGTCATCTCCGGAGAAGAGGAAGCCCAGCTCTCCTTTTTGGCTGTGGCAAAGGACCTGCATGAGAGGGAAAAATCCATCCTCGTGGTGGACATAGGAGGAGGGAGCACAGAGTTCATTCTGGGAAAAGGATACCAGATCGTTCAATGGGTAAGCCTTCCCATAGGATCGGTTCGTTTCACAGAGAATTTCCTCCATTCGGATCCTGTTCAAGAGGAAGATTGGGAGAAGATGGAGAGAAAAATTAAGGAACAGCTTACCGATGTCCCCCATCCTGAGGCAAAAGCGTCTATGGTAGCAGTCGGAGGGACCGCTACGACTTTAGCATCTGTCGAACAAGGTTTGAAGGATTTCGTTGCAGAAAAGATTCACCATTTTGTTCTTAGAAGAGAAGCTCTAAGAAATCAGCTTGATCTTTACCGGTCCAAGACGATCGAGGAGAGGAAAAAAATACCCGGCCTTGCGCCTGCCAGGGCGGACGTCATCTTGGCCGGAGGCGCGGTCCTTTATCTGGCGATGGAAGAGCTCCAATGTCCTTCCGTCTTAATCAGTTGCCACGGAGTCCGTTACGGTCTTATCTATAAAAAACTGAACCTTTAGCTCATCAATTCCGTTGCGAAAAGCAGTGCCTTCTGCCCTGTGCTTTTCACCTGAAATAGTGATACAAGAGATCGACCCGTCCGTGTTTGATCATATACATTCCGGAAAACTTCATGACCTCTCGAATCTTCGATCTATAGTCACCATGGTAGCACTGGCGATCACACTTCTTGCACATGGGTTTGGGATCATGAGGGCACTTCAGTCTCATCGTCAGACCATAAGTGAGAAGCCTTGAGCAATCCACGCAGAGAGAGATTTCTTTCTTATCAATCCCGTTGATATCGAAAAGCCTAAATGAAAAGGGAACTTTCTCCCCGTTGTGATTCTCTTTACAGTAGATCCCGATGAACTTCATCAACGTCCGGATATCGCCCTTCTCTTTCTCCGAAAAACGGGTCTTCTTTAAACTCATTTTACTTTCTCCGTCAGCATTCCTACATCTAATTATAATTCATGACCCAAATAATACCTTGACCTAAGTCAACCCTTCGACTCCCGGCCTGAAGGCCTGGGTCTGGCTTTGACCCGAGACTTCGGCGGGTTCAGTCGAGTCGCCCGGGCCGGGGGCTCAGCCTACCTGCCCCGGTAGGCAGGAGGTAACCCTGAGGCCCTTTTGCTAAATGCCGCACCGACAAATCGGATGTGCCCCTATTTTTGGACAGACAACCATTCTTTCCCGAAATACCTCTTTGACATCAGGAAGGCCTGGACGAATTGGGAGATATTCATCGACCACCAGACCGCAGCCGGTCCGAACCCAAAGAACACGATAAAGATATAGCTGAGCGGTATTCTGACGAGCCAGACGCTCAGGGCAACCCGGATCATCACGCTTCGCGTATCCCCTGCCCCGTTTAACCCCCCGCCCAAGATGATGCCCCAAGCCATAAAGGGTTCACTGATCATGCTGATGTAAATATATTTCATGCTCTCCCTGATCACGATCTCATTGTGTGACAGGGACGAAGCGATCCAGCGAGCATTTAAGATAACGAGAATGACCATGACTGTCACAATCACCACGCCAATCACAGCGCTGATGGCCCCGCTTCGAAAGGCATCCTCTTTTCTCTTCTCGCCGAGCAGATTTCCAACGATCACCGCATTGGCCATGTTAAACCCAAAGACCGGGAGGTAGATCACCGATTCGATTCTGAGGCCGGTCGTCAGAGCTGCGAGGATCTCAACTCTGTGCTCGGGCAAAGCGCTCAAAATTAAGAAAAGGACCATTGAGGCAAATTGCCATAATACCTGGAGCATGCCGATGGGCCAACCTATACTGACCATTTTTTTTACCAGAATCAGAGAAAACTCCTTCACCCCAGGCATCAAACTTCTTACCTTCCACAGATTAACCATGCTCCCGATGAAGACACTTGAAGCCGTAGCCGTTGCAATTCCTCTGAATCCCAGTGGCGTGTGGAAGACCAGAAGGAAATTGAGAGCGATGTTGAGAGCACAGACCAGGGCCTGGGTTTTCAAAGAATCTTTCACTCGGTCACAGGATCTTAAAATCCCATTCGAGTTGATCAGGAGGTAATGAAAGAATAACCCAACCGAATAAATTTTAATGAATGAAACGGCAGGATGTTTCAGCTCTTCCGGGATGTTCACAAGATGGATAATCTCAGGACTAAAGAAGATGCCAGCGAAGACAAGGACGATCCCCGCACCCGCCGATGTCGCGAGAGATGAAAAGACAGCACGGCTTAAGTCTTTTTCATCCTTCGAAGTAAACAACCTCGAAACGACCGAGACCGTTCCGACCGTAAGCGCATTAGCAATCACGATAAGCATAAAATAGAGCTGAAAGACGAACCCGTAGGTAGCCTGGATCTCTTTGCTGACCTTCCCGGCGATATAGACGTCCGTCAGGCCCATCAGGAACTCAAAAAACATGATCAGCGTCAGCGGCCAGCTCATTGACCAACTGCGGGCGATGAAGGACCTAATGTCTTCTCTTTTAAAAAATGTGCGTAGACTGATCATAAAAGGCCAAGGATTAGGAAATATATTTCAGAGGTAACGGTAGCATGCCAATCGTAAGGTTAAGTTCAACTCCATAGATGAGACGGGAGAATTCTTTCACTCGCGATGGCGATAATCGTACACCCCTCTCCCACTCTTTCGGCCGAGCCGTCCGGCCCTCACCAATTTGGCCAAAAGGGGTACAGGTCCATCTCAGATCCTCCCTACAAAAATGATATCTACTCAGATGAGACTAACTTATCAACAATTTTTCAATTTATCAATTTCATCTTTTCTTTTCCTTGTGGATCAGTTATGAATTACACTCGGCGTTGAGATACTTAGTTTTGGGAGGAGAGAAGTCAGATTATGGATTTCTTTTTTGAACCAAAAGGGATCGCGGTGGTGGGAGCCACTCCGGAAAAGTACCAGGGAGGACAATATTTGGTGACTAACCTGACCCTTGGCTATCAAGGCCCCATCTATCCTGTCAATCCGAAATATGATGAAGTTCTCGGCCTGAGGTGTTATCCAACGGTGTCGGATATCGAAGGCGACTTAGACCTTGCATTGATCTTTGTCCCGGCCCCGGCAGTGCCACAGATTCTTAAAGATTGTGTTAAGAAGCGGTTACGTGGTGCAATCATTGAATCAAGCGGCTTTGCGGAAGTCGGTCCTGAAGGAAAATCCCTTCAGGATCAGTGTGTCGACACTGCTCGAAAAGGCGGACTGCGAATCTGGGGACCGAACTGCATGGGCTTGATCGATTGGTCCAGGCGACATGTTTTTTCATTTATCACCCCCGAGGTCTGGAAGGAAGCAGTGAATCCGGGACATGTTTCTCTCATCGTTCAAAGCGGTCTCCTGTCGGCCGGCTTCGTCACGACTCTTATGGGCAACAAAACGATCGGACTGGCAAAAGTTTGTTCGATCGGAAATAAGAGTGACGTCGAAGAAACCGAACTGTTGGAATACCTCCTCAAGGACCCCGATACCAAAGTCGTCGCCCTCTACTTGGAATCTTTTATGAAAGGCAGCCGCTTTTTCGAACTCGCCAGCTCTTCGGGCAAACCGATCGTCATATTGAAGGGAGGAAAAAGTTCTCTTGGTGCTGAAGCATCAGTCAGTCACACCGCTTCGATGGCCGGCAATTACACTCTGATTGACGGAATCTTGAAACAGGCGGGTGTGCATCAAGCCGATGATTTTTTTGAGATGATCGATATCGCCCGTACTTTGGAAAGAGATTTCAATTCTCAATGTCCTCCTGATCAAAAGCCCAGGATCGCTATCCTGAGCTATAGCGGAGCGTCGGGAATTGTCACAGCAGACCATATGGAAAAACATGGACTGACCTTAGCCCGTTTATCCCCTGAAACGCTCAAACGGCTGGAGGAGCTCGCTCCTGACTGGATGCCCGTCAAAAATCCCGTTGACTACTGGCCGGCCATGGAAAAGCACGGGCCATCTAAAGCTTACATACACGCCATCGAGGCCCTCCACGACGACCCGGAAGTAGATGGCTTGATCGTCCATGTCTTTGCCGGATTCGGCCTCTGGGCTTTAAAAATGAAAGAGATCATGTCCGGAATAAAGCATTCTCAAAAGCCTATGCTCTTCTGGCTTTTGGGTCCGGAAAAAGTGAGAGAGCCCACTCGGTTGGCGTTGGAAGAGGAAGGCTGGCCAACTTTTTCGGAGATCAACCGCACGGTCAGGGTGATGGCCGGCGTCTTTGAACGAACCAAAAGGAGAATCGGCGGCCGTTCACAAATCCCTCAATTTGATACGTTCGACGGCGCCATACCCCAATTTTCAAATAGGGACTTAAGAACGCCGCTCGGTATCAGCCGTGAGCATACCGCGGCCTTCAGACCAGTGAGCCGAAGGGTTGATTTTCCTGTTCCTGCCCCCTTAAAAGAACTGGCCCTCCAGGCAATCCGATCAAACACAAAAGTATTAGATGAACATGAATCTAAAAAGTGGTTTAACGCCCTTGGGCTTAAAGTGGTCAAGGAAGCTGTGATTGAAGACCTTGATGAGGCTATCCATGCTGCAAATGAGATGGGTTATCCCGTTGTCCTAAAAGGAAGGGCCGAGGGGCAGGTTCACAAAAAAGAAGCTGGTCTGGTGAAGCTGAATCTCTGGAATGCCGAACAGGTGACTTCCGCTTATCAAGAAATGCTGCGTCTTAAGAATAAACCCAAATCGTTCCTGATACAGCCCATGTTGAAAGGTGATCTTGAACTGATCGCCGGAATCGTGAAAGATTCACAGTTCGGTCCCACGGCCATGCTTGGACTGGGAGGGATCTGGGCAGAAGTATACAAGGATGTGGTTTTCAGATTAGTTCCCCTCCATCAAGAAGAAATACCTGAAATGGTCTCAGATTTAAGAGGGCAAGCTCTACTAAAGGGCTATCGAGGTTCGAGACCGGTCAATCTCGAGAGCCTGGGAGATTGGTTAATTAAATTGGGATGGCTTTCCCTAAACGTCGAAGAAATTGAGCAGATGGATGTCAATCCCCTGCTCATTGCGGATGGCGAGCCCGTTGCCGTAGATGCCACCATTATTCTTCGGTAGTTCGCCCCATTCATCCCATGTACGAAATTACATTCCTCTCTCTTTGATACGGTTTGAACTTCGAAAGAATTTCATCGATTCTCTGCTGCAGCCCCGTGGGAAAAAACTTCAAAAATACATTGTTTTCAAGACGAAAATACCGCCTTTACCCCGTTTACGCTCAGATCCCTTTTCAAATAAACTTAGGTGGAGGGACCGCTTTCTGAATTCAAATGCGAGGAGGTATAGAAATGAAAAAGAAGATTCTTTTCATGACATGTTTGGTTGCTATCTTTCTGCTTCCGAACCTGAGTTTCGCCGAATGCACGAGTATCGGATCTTTTAACAGCTTTTTCGTCGAGGGACCCAGTACGGTTGTTCTTTATGCTGCATCCAAACCTGTCCTGCGTTTTGATCTGCTGGGCTGTACCGTGACGCCGTCCTCAAAAATCCGGGTACTTAAAAGCGACGTCTGTGATGGCGATGAAATCATGATTGACGACTTCTATTGTACGATGATGGAAATAAAGCCATTAGGCCCCTAAGCACATCGCCTCACCAAAATGTGAATACGGGTTCACTTTCCCCCAACATCCAGGCAAGATTTCTCCTCTCAAGGATGCTCGCAAATCTCGCTCCCCGTGCGGAATTGTCCCAGGCTTGATGGGCAGACCAGTGATCAAGCGATCCCCAGTGCTGAATGGCAAACCAATAGGAGGAAAAAATCATGGGTCGCAACAGTCCGGAAGGACTCTTAAGATTGGCCAACAATTTTATGGGAAGCCGTATCCTGCTATCCGCAGCCGAATTGGATCTTTTCACCATTCTGAATTCAGCCCCCCTGTCTGCACAAGAGGTTGCGAACCGGATCGGTGCCGACATTCGGGCGTTAACAATCCTGTTGGACACGCTTTCGGCAATGGGTCTCTTGATAAAACGAGGTAAGCGCTACCGGTGCACGAACTCTACCTCTTCCATTCTTTCCAAAGATACTCCCAATTCCGTTCTCCCCATGGTCCTTCACGCAGCTTACCTCTGGAAGAGATGGACGAATTTGACAGATGTCGTGCAAGGCACCACGCTATCGAATGACGGATTCAAACCTTATAGGAGCCATGAGGAACTGAGTGCATTCATCGAAGCCATGCATGTGATCGCGGCACCGCGGGCACAGGAGATTGTGGCCGCAGCCAATCCCGGTTCGGCAAAGGCTTTGCTGGACGTAGGAGGTGCTTCCGGAACTTACACCATCGCTTTTCTCCGAGCAGTTCCTGGAATGAAGGCAACTCTTTTTGACAAACCTGAAGTCATTGAGATGGCCCGTGAGCGTCTCCGCAAGGAGGGGATGCTCGATCGTGTCACCCTCGTCCCCGGAGACTTTTACCAGGATGAGCTTCCGGCCGGAAATGACCTCGCTTTTGTCTCTGCGATCATTCATCAGAACAGCTCGGGACAGAATTTGGACCTTTTCAACAAAGTGTTTCGCTCTCTGAATCGCAGAGGCCGAATTTTGATTCGGGATCACATCATGGAGCCTGATCGAATTCATCCAAAAGAAGGTGCCATTTTCGCAGTAAACATGCTCTTGGGAACTCCGGGTGGGAACACCTATACGTTCGAGGAGATCGAAACCGGTCTATCTCAGGCTGGATTTACCGGCATGCGACTTCTTAAAAAAGGAGAACATATGGATGGCCTGGTTGAGGCATTCAAACCGTAGAGATGGAATCTAAAAGGGAGCTGATCTTGGAGCAGATTCATCCATCAAATCTTCAAACCCGATGCTAATTCTTCCAAGGATTCTCGATTTAAGATGCGGATCCTGTTTTTCTTCACATCGATAACCCCCTTCGCCCTCATCTTTGCCAGGGTTCTCGAAAGAGTCTCACTGATCGTCCCTAATTTCGAAGCCAACTGACTTTTGGTCAGATCCAATTCAACCTCGTTCATCCCCTTTCCCTCCTTTGTTGATTTGAAAGACAGGTCGAGGAGGTATTTTGCAATTCTTGAGGAAACCTCTTTAAGAGAAAGTTCTTCGATCAGGGATGCAAATTTCCTTAAATACTGGGAAAGAGAGACGATCATATTGATGCTGAGCTGAGGGTTCCTTTCGATCAGCTGAACAAAATTTCTTTTTGGAAAAAAGAGAAGTTGGCTGTCACTCAATGCCTCAGCAAAAGCGGGGTAATTCCCTTCAACGAAAAGAGCCGCTTCTGCGAAGGCATCCGGCGAAGAGACGACATGAAGAATCTGTTCTTTACCCTCCGGCGAAATCTTATAAAGTTTAACCCTCCCCGAGAGAACCACATAAAAGCCCTTCGCCTCTTCTCCCTGGCCAAAAAGGATCTCCTTCTTCCCAACCTGTTTGACTGAGGCCAGTGCTCTTATCTTCTTCAGGTCTTCTTCTTTTAGCCCTGCAAAGAGGGGGCATCGTTTCAAAAGTTCGGTGGACATGCTGATCCTTATTTCGATTTCAGTACAACAATTCAAAAAAAATGCTTTGTTGCTGATTAAACGTGTTTTAACGCTACATCTTTTTCAAACCTTTTTCAAGGAAAAAGGGACGTAACCCTTTTGCGTCTGTAAGTATTTGTTATACATCTCAACGGGTTGCACAATCACCAGAGGCTCCTACTTCCTCAGATTCGACTATTTCTTCGCCATTTCGAATATTGAAATAAGGGATGGATTATGTTACAAATCAATTTGAAATTTAAATATCGGAGGAAAATTTTCTTGAGTTCCCTTTATAAAAATCTTATTTTCTGGGCAATTATTATTATTGTAATGGTCCTTCTCTTTAATCTTTTCAATAAACCCCGTCAAACAACCTCGGAAAGAAATTATTCTGATTTCATCACAGCCGTAGAGAACAATCGGGTTCAGGAAGTGGAGACCCGCGGCAGAAATATTACCTGGAGAGATTCAGAAGGAAAACGTTTCAAAACCTATGCTCCGGAAGATCCGGACATGATCAAGCTTCTCAGAGAAAAAAGGGTAGTCATCAATGCGAAGAAGGATGAGGAATCTCCGATTTGGAACATCCTCATCTCGTGGTTCCCGATGATTCTCCTGATCGGTGTCTGGCTCTTTTTTATGCGCCAGATGCAGATCGGCGGCGGAAAGGCCCTCTCCTTTGGTAAGAGCAAGGCCAAGATCCTGACGAAAGAACTCCACCAGGTCACCTTTGAGAATGTTGCCGGAATTGAAGAAGCGAAGGGCGAGTTGGAGGAAATCATCTCCTTTCTCAGAGACCCCAAGAAATTTACGAAGCTGGGCGGCAGAATTCCCAAAGGAGTTCTTCTCATCGGTGCGCCGGGAACGGGCAAAACGCTCTTAGCTCGAGCCATTGCGGGTGAGGCGGATGTTCCCTTCTTCACGATCAGCGGGTCTGACTTCGTTGAAATGTTCGTGGGGGTCGGGGCCTCCAGGGTACGGGATCTCTTCCTTCAGGGAAAACGTAATGCTCCCTGCATCATCTTTATCGATGAGATAGATGCTGTAGGAAGACACCGAGGAGCAGGCTTGGGTGGAGGACACGACGAGCGGGAACAAACCTTAAACCAACTGTTGGTTGAAATGGATGGTTTTGAATCGAACGAAGGAGTCATCCTGATTGCGGCAACGAACCGACCAGACGTGTTAGACCCTGCGTTGCTCAGGCCCGGTCGTTTTGACCGTCAGGTCGTTGTACCTGTTCCAGATGTGAAGGGAAGAGAGGAAATCCTAAAAGTACACTCGAAAAAGACACCGTTAGCGGAGGACGTCGACGTTGTGCTCCTGGCAAGGGGAACTCCTGGATTTACTGGAGCCGATCTGGAAAATCTTGTGAATGAAGGCGCTCTATTAGCTGCCCGATTGGGCAAAGAACGGATCGAGATGGCTGACCTGGAGCAGGCCAAAGACAAAGTCATGATGGGGGCGGAGCGGAGATCGATGATCATCCCTCTTGAAGAGCGAAGAATTACCGCTTTTCACGAGGCGGGCCATACCCTGGTTGCAAAAATGATTCCGGGCACGGATCCCATTCATAAAGTGACCATCATCCCCAGAGGTCGAGCCTTGGGTATCACCCAACAGCTTCCTGTGGACGAAAAACATACTTATCCAAAGGGCTACCTGCTCAACAATATCGCGGTCATGATGGGAGGCAGGGTGGCAGAGGAATTGGTGTTGAACAGTCAAACCACCGGTGCGGGGAATGATATTGAACGTTCTACGGATATTGCAAGAAAAATGGTATGCGAATGGGGAATGAGCGAAAACCTCGGACCCCTGGCCTACGGCCAACAGGAAGAACAGATTTTCTTGGGAAGAGAGTTCGCGCAGCACCGAGATTATAGTGAAGAAACGGCTCGCCAGATCGACAATGAGATTAGGTCCATTGTGAATCAAAGTTATGAAAGAGCCAAAGAAATCATCCAGACTCATATCGCCATACTCCATAGATTGGCCAGCACCCTTCTTGAGAAGGAAGTTCTCGACGGGAATCAAATCGAAGCCATTATAAAGGGTGAGACGATTTAATCCCTTTGGAATGAAGATGTCCGCCCTCGGATTAGGGCGGGGATTCGGGGCTAAGGCCATTACCATTTGATAGATTCGGTCCTTGGGGCTCCAAATAAATTGGGACCTCAGCCGAACCTCCCGTCAATTCCCCTCTACATAAACGAAGATCATGAATCTGGTTCGATGCCTTCACATCACGAATGCCAATGAAGCCATTCAACAGATGAAAGAGATGGGGGTGGATCCCATCGGCGTCAAGTTAATGGAAGGTAAGGCCCTCCATTTCAATCTCCAGGTGGAGGGGATTGAACCGCGAAGGGCTAATCTTCTGAAGCAAGAGATGCTCTCCCTGGGGGGTGACGTTGCCGTCGATGGAAGGGGGTTTGATTGCAGTGCCGAACAGACAGATGCCCTGCTCATGGGGACTCAAAAACATTTCGAGAAACTGATCCTCAAGCTGGAACAGTCCCCAGATCTCCAACCTCTTGCCCACTCCATAAGGGATACACTGAAAAACATCTCCAAGAACCGCTACTCCATACGCTGCCGGACGAGGACATTGATGCTTGGAAGAAGAACACTTTTGATGGGAGTCCTCAATGTCACCCCAGATTCTTTCTCGGATGGGGGACTTTTTTTTGATAAAGAAAAGGCTATTTCTCGCGGGTTGAGAATTGTTGAAGAAGGGGCGGATATCATAGATATTGGAGGGGAGTCGACTAGGCCGGGGGCAAAACCTCTTGAATTAGAAGAAGAACTTCGTAGAGTCATTCCCGTCATCGAATCTCTTGCCAAGACAGTGGGTGTTCCGATCTCAATCGATACCTATAAATCAGCCGTAGCAAAGAGAGCTATTGAGGCTGGAGCAGAAATAATTAATGATATCAGCGCGTTACACTTCGATCCCACCCTTGCACAGATAGCCGCCGAAGAGGATATACCGCTCATCCTGATGCATATCCGTGGAACCCCTGAAACCATGCAAAAAAATGTTCATTATGACTCTCTTTTCTCGGAGATACTCAGATACCTCAGAGATTCCATACAGAGGGCAGAATCTGCAGGATTAGACCCTCAGCAGGTCATCGTTGATCCGGGAATTGGCTTTGGGAAAACAGTCGATGACAATCTCTTATTGATTAAAAATCTCCATGAATTTCGAATACTTGGAAAACCAATCCTGTTGGGGACATCCCGTAAGAGTTTCATCGGAAAGCTTCTTAAAGCAGATGCAGGAGAACGACTTGAGGGTACGATCTCAAGCATAGCTATTGGCGTTCTAAACGGGGCTCATATCATACGCTCTCATGACGTGCTTCAGGCAAAAAAGGCAATTGCTGTGGCTGATGCGATTCGTCTGGCAGGAACCAAAGCTTCTGAGTCCTGAATTAAGGGCTTGGTTAAAAAGTAGGAGAAAACCCGCCAAACTTGATTTTTCCATATGAATTATGCTAACGATGAGTAAAACCGGTCTGGAAGTGGGGGTGAAACAAAATGACACGGAAGCTTTTCGGGACTGACGGCATTAGAGGGGTTGCCAATGTAGACCCCATGACCGGAGAGCTGGCCATGCAGTTAGGCAGGGCCATTGCTCACGTTTTCAGGGAGGTAAAGGGAAGACATCGAATCGTAATTGGAAAGGACACTCGCCTTTCAGGATATATGCTGGAAACAGCTTTGGCCTCGGGCATCTGTTCCATGGGAGCAGATGTGATGCTGGTCGGACCCTTACCCACCCCCGGCATTGCCTTCATCACCACCAGCATGAGGGCCAATGCAGGGGTGGTGATCTCAGCCTCTCACAATCCTTACTACGACAATGGAATTAAAATCTTTTCTCAGGATGGTTTTAAACTTCCGGACGAGATGGAGCATCAGATCGAAGATCTGATCCTTTCCAATCACCTCCATTCCCTTCGGCCGACAGCAAGGGAAGTTGGAAAAGCCCATCGCATCGATGATGCAATCGGAAGGTATGTGGTCTTCCTGAAGAATACGTTTCCCAGCAACTTAAACTTGGACGGGCTTCGAATCGTTTTGGATTGTGCCAACGGGGCGGCCTATCGAGTCGCTCCCACGGTTCTCGAAGAATTGGGAGCCGAGGTAATCCCCGTCGGAGTCGAACCCAACGGAGAAAATATCAATGAAAAATGCGGTTCCCTTCATCCAGAAGTCGTCAGTCGCCTGGTCCTGGAGAAGGAAGCGGATATCGGAATGGCACTCGATGGGGATGCGGATCGAATTGTTTTTGTGGATCGAAAAGGGAAAGAGGTGGATGGAGATTATATCCTGACGATCTGTGCCCTCCAGATGTTGTCAAAAGGCAGGCTGAAGAAGGGAACGCTGGTCACCACCGTCATGAGCAACATGGGACTGGATCGGGCGATCGAAAAAGTAGGAGGAAGGGTTATCCGAACTCAGGTGGGAGACCGTTATGTGGTCGAGGAAATGGTTCGGGGAGATTACAATCTCGGAGGAGAACAATCAGGCCACACCATTTTCTTGGATCACAACACGACCGGTGATGGCATCCTCACGGCTTTACAAGTATTGGCCATTCTCAAAGAGAAAGAACTTCCCCTGGATGAATTGGCCAAGGTCATGAAGCCTTTCCCTCAGGTCCTCTATAATGTAAAGGTCAGAGAGAAGAAAAAACTCGATGAGTTTCTGGAAATCGAAAAAAGGATCAGAGAGATCGAGAAGACATTGGGAGATTCCGGAAGGATTTTGATTCGCTACTCCGGAACGGAACCTCTCCTCCGAATCATGGTCGAGGGAGAAGATGAAAAGAAACTTCATCGCTTTGCCCAAGATCTCGTGGAATTGGTGAATAAACGCATTGGGAATAAAGAAAGCGGGAGGTAGGGAGACGCGGAGTTAAAAAGATTCACTTCATCAACCTTTCTCCGCATCACCGCGTCATTGTTTTAGAGGAGGGACCATGCCGAGATTGGGGGTCAATGTCGACCATGTTGCCACAGTCAGACAAGCCCGAGGAGTCCTCTATCCAGACCCTGTCACAGCTGTAGGAATCGTTGAATTGGCTGGAGCAGATGGGATCGTTTGTCACTTGAGGGAGGATCGCCGCCACATTCAGGACCGGGACCTTCGGATACTCAGGGAGATCATTCAAACCCGGTTGAACCTTGAGATGGCAGCCACTGAAGAGATGATCCGCATCGCCCTAGCCACTAAACCAAACATCGTTACTCTCGTTCCGGAGAAACGAGAGGAATTGACGACAGAAGGTGGTCTGGACGTAGTCAAATTCTTCCCGTCTCTTAAAAAGTCCATTCAACGACTTCACAAAGGTGGAATTCCGGTCAGCCTCTTTGTGGATCCCAAGAGGGATCAAATCAAGGCATCAGAAGAAGTGGGCGCCGATGTCATTGAAATTCATACCGGTCACTACTGTGACGCGGAGACTCCTGCGCGGGAGGATGAGGAGTTAAAAAAGATTCTCGATGCAGTCGCCGAGGCCACTCACCGCAATCTTCAAATCGCAGCCGGCCACGGCCTCAATTACGCCAATATCCGGCGGGTTGCAGAGATTAAGGAAATCGAAGAACTGAATATCGGCCATAGCATTATCGCCCGGGCTGTTTTGGTGGGTCTGGATCGAGCTGTGCGGGAAATGATCGAGCTCATTCGTCGGCAGTAAATGCGACGCACCGTTCATTCTTGTCGTCCCCTCATTTACCGGGGGTGAGAACACGAAATGATAGTTGGAACGGGGATCGACATCGTCAACATTGATCGCATCGAGCGGCTGATGGATCGTTGGGGAGATCCTTTTCTTGGTCGGGTCTTCACAGAGAAGGAGATCATGTGGTGCCAGCGACGGGCGCGGTCGCCAGAATGTTTTGCCACCCGGTTCGCAGCAAAGGAGGCTTTCCTCAAAGCCATCGGATCGGGACTACGAAACGGTATTCAATGGACGGATATCGAAGTGGAGAATGATCCCATGGGAAAACCCATGTTCTCCTTCCATCGAAAGGCACAGGAGGTCTACGAAACACTCCGAATCAAAAAGGCTCTTCTCACCCTTTCCCACGACCGACCTTATGCCGTGGCTCATGTGTTGTTAGAGGAAGGAAATGATGAAAGTAGCGACCGCTGAAGAGATGCAGGAGCTGGATCGAAAGGCCATTGAAACCTACCGGATTCCCGGGATCGTCCTCATGGAAAATGCAGGAAGGGGAGCGGCAGAAGTCATTTCCAGAACTTTCCCCGATCTTCACAAAAAGAAGATAGCGATCATCGCCGGAAAAGGAAACAACGGGGGGGATGGATTCGTGATCGCTCGATACCTTTTGAATAATGGGATCCCTGTGAGGGTCTATCTCCTCACCGACCCGAAAGGACTGCGGGGAGACGCAGAAACCAACTTTCATGTCTTCCACCACATGAAAGGTGAAGTCATCTCTGTTCCCTCTTCCAAAGATTACATCAAAGTCAAAAGGGATCTTGAAAGGTTTGACATCTTGGTTGACGGAATTTTTGGAACAGGACTCGACGCGGAGGTCAGGGGTTATTACAGAGAGGTGATCGATCATCTGAATATGCTTCAAAAACCGATCGTCGCCATCGACATCCCGTCCGGGCTGGATGCCGACACAGGCAAACCTCTCGGTGCAGCGATCCGTGCCTCTCTCACCATTACTTTTGGTCTTCCCAAAATCGGGCTTCTGATTCCGCCAGGGCTCGATTATGCGGGGGAGGTAAAAGTCATCGATATCGGAATTCCGAAGAGATTGGTGGAGGAAGAAAAGATTCCAACCTATCTTTTGGAAAAGGAAGAGATTCAAAGATGGTTGTCCATTCCGAGAAACCCGGATACCCACAAAGGTGATTATGGACACCTGTTGGTCATTGCGGGATCGGTGGGTAAGACAGGGGCGGCAGCGATGGCTTGTCAAGCGGCTCTCAGAATGGGGGCAGGTTTGGTGACCCTTGCGATACCGAAGAGTCTGAATGCGATCATGGAGGCGAAATTGACCGAGGTGATGACGGAACCTCTTCCCGAAACTCCCAAACAGACCCTCAGTCTGCGCGCCTTCAGTACCGTCATCCGCCTCTGCGAAAACAAAAGCGCTGTCATCATCGGTCCTGGCCTCGGAACGTATAAAGAAACGCAATCGCTCATCCTCAAACTGATCAGGACACTGAATCTGCCGATCATCTTGGATGCCGATGGAATCACTGCGTTGACGACACAATCCAAAGCCCTGCCCGTTGCGAATCGCTTGCTCATTCTCACACCCCATCCAGGGGAGATGGCGAGGTTGCTTCGATCGCAGGTCAAAGAAGTCCTGGATGACAGGATTGGACTGAGCAGAGATTTTTCTCAGTCCCAACATGTGCATCTGGTCCTGAAAGGGCACCCCTCCCTGATTAGCACCCCCAAAGGAGAGATCTTCATCAACCCAACGGGTAATCCAGGAATGGCCACAGCAGGGTCAGGGGATGTGCTGACTGGAATGATTGGCGGGTTGGTCTGCCAGGGATTTGATATCCTCCCTTCCCTTCAGATCGCTGTTTATCTTCACGGATTGGCAGGGGACGAGGGGGCTAGAGAAATGGGAGAAAAATCCTTAATCGCGTCGGACCTGATTGAAAAAATCCCGCCGCTCCTCAAGGGAAGGATTTGATTCCATCTTAAAAGTCTGTTACGATTTTTTTGAGCCGTCTGTGCCCACTCCCAAATATATATTCTGAGCGGCGTCTTGCCCGACGGGTGGGCTACTGAGCCCGGCGAAGGGTGCAGCGAATAGGCCGGCCCACCAGATTTTATTGGTCCTGGGAAGGAAAGGAGAAACTGGATGTATGTGGAGATGAAAGTAAAATTTTTGACGTTCGATTCTACCTCAAACGGATTTGTTGTCCTGTTGATGGATCTGTCAAATAAAACCGGACTCCCCATTTGGATTGGTCCTTTTGAGGCCAACGCCATCGCGACGAAACTCAAGAAAATAGGCTCCCATCGCCCATCGACCCACGATCTGATCCATAGCATTTTGAAGACCCTTCGATCTCAAGTGGTAAAAATTGTGGTGAATGACCTAAAGGATAATACCTATTACGCGCTGATCTACCTCCATCGAGGGGGAGAAGAGATCATCATCGACTCCCGCCCTAGCGATGCCATGGCCATCGCTCTTGCTGTCGACGCCCCGATTTTTGTCGCTGCGCAGGTCATCGAAAAGGCACGAACCATCGATATGGACAAAGAAGGAGATCAGCTCAAAGAATGGCTGGAGAACCTCAACCCCGATGACTTCAAGTATAAGGCGTGATACCGTTAACTCAACATTTTAGGAAATCATTAGTAGAGAGATAAGCACCAAATGACAAATAATTCCCAATTAGCCAAAGTCCAAATCTCAAACAAAATTATTTCGGTCATTGGGATTTGGAAATTGAGATTTATTTGGGATTTGCCTGCCTGCCGGTAGGCAGCGAATTTGTTATTTGAGATTTGAATGAGTGGAAAGATGGCTTTTCAAACCAAGGGCGCCTCGGAAACAATCCGACTCGGAAAGAGAATTGGGGCGCTTCTTCAACCCGGTGACGTCGTGGCCTTGTCGGGGGAATTGGGGGCCGGAAAAACGCACTTCATCAAAGGATTAGCCACAGGGGCTGGAGTCGGGAAATCAACTTACGTTTCGAGTCCCTCTTTTACACTGATCAATGAATATCCGGGGAAAGTGCCTTTTTACCACATTGACCTTTTCCGGCTAGAAAGCCAAAAAGAAGCTGAGCGACTAGGCCTGGAGGATTATTTCCAAGGGGGAGGAATTACTGCCATTGAATGGGCGGATAAAATTCCCCGCCTACTTCCGAAAGAAATGGTTTCAATTCATATCGTGTATACCGGGAAGAACACGCGGTCCATAAAAATGATAGGAAAAGGAAAGCGCTACGAACAGTTAATCAATGAACTCTCAGAATTGCGAATGCCGAATTCGGAATAGGAAATTTCTTAAATCTAAATTCGGGTCTGTAACTCGGAGCAGAAGGGTGATACCGCTCAAATCCGCGACCCGCATTTGAAAAAGGAGACGCTGGAATGGCCCTGGTAGTTCAAAAGTATGGCGGTACCTCGGTCGGAGATGTTGAGCGCATCCGAAATGTAGCGAGAAGGGTCCTCAACACAAAAAACCAAGGCCATGAGGTGGTCGTCGTCGTCTCTGCAATGGCCGGCGAAACGGATAAGCTTATCCGGTTGGCCAAGCAGGTCACATCAAACCCTGACGAAAGGGAAACGGATGTGCTCATCTCAACAGGAGAGCAGGTCTCCATTGCCCTGCTGGCCATCGCACTCAAGGACATGGGAGCGGATGCCAAATCGTATTTGGGATTCCAAATTAAAATTGCCACGGACAGTGCCTTTGGGAAGGCGCGTATCACAGGGATTGAATCCGAAAAAATGCTTCAGGACCTAAAAAACGGGCGGATTGTCGTGGTGGCAGGGTTTCAGGGCGTCGATGAATCAGAAAATATTACGACGCTGGGTCGGGGAGGATCGGATACCACGGCCGTTGCCATTGCGGCCGCCGTGAAAGCAGACGTCTGCGAAATCTACACCGATGTCGACGGGGTTTACACGACCGATCCGAATATCTGCTCTAAGGCAAGAAAGTTGCAAAAAATTTCCTACGACGAGATGCTGGAGATGGCCAGCCTCGGTGCGAAGGTGTTACAAATCCGGTCCGTAGAGTTTGCCAAAAAATATAATGTCCCCATTCACGTGAGATCATCTTTTAATGATAACCCCGGAACAATCGTTTGCAAGGAGGACGAAGAGATGGAAAAGGTCGTGGTCTCCGGTGTCACTTACAATAAGAATGAGGCGAAGATTGAAGTCATGCGTGTTCCCGACGTTCCTGGAATGGCCGCCAAACTATTTGAGCCAATCGCCGACGCCAATATCGTGGTGGACATGATCATCCAGACTTCCAGCACAGAAAAAGGCTGCGCCGATGTGGCCTTCACCGTCCCGCATTCCGATTTCGCAAAGACCCTGCAGATCGTCAAAGAGGTGATTAAGGGGTTTGGAGGGAAAGAAGTCAAATCCAATGAAAACATCGCAAAGGTATCCATCGTAGGAGTAGGGATGAGAAGCCACTCCAGCGTAGCCACCCAGATGTTTTCTGCCTTGGCAAAGGAAGGAATCAATATTCAAATGATTTCTACCTCGGAGATCAAGATCTCCTGTATCATCGACTCCAAATATACTGAATTGGCAGTCCGAGCCCTCCATGATGCCTTTGAGCTGGATAAACCTGCGATCACTGAGGAGAAGTAATAGAGCGATAGAATATTTGGACAGTTAATAATTGGGGGTTTGATCATTTCCCAATACCTCCGTTATCCCATCATTCCCAGATCAAAAAGAATCGAGATGAATCATAAAGGAGCAAAGAGATATTGAACAATCCGGGGTTCGTAAGGATCTACGACACCACACTGCGTGATGGGTCACAGGCAGAAGACATCGCTTTTTCTGTTGAGGACAAAATCCGGATCGCAGAAAAGTTAGATGAATTAGGCGTTCACTATATCGAGGGGGGGTGGCCTGGTTCCAACCCAAAGGACTTGCAGTTTTTTGAAGAGATCAAATCCATTCCTTTTTCGCAAACGAAGATGGTGGCCTTCGGCAGCACCTGCCGGGTAGGAATTCCACCTGAAAAAGATCCGAACATCCGCGCTCTGATCGAGGCCGGCACAAAGGTGGTCACCATTTTTGGGAAGTCCTGGGATATTCATCCCGTGGAGGCACTCAATATTACTTTGGATGAAAATCTCGAGATCATTCAAAATTCGATTCGATTCCTGAAGGGTTCTGTTTCAGAAGTTATCTTTGATGCGGAACACTTTTTCGACGGCTACAAAAGTAATCCTCAGTATGCCCTCTCCACGCTGAAGGCAGCTCAGGAAGCCAAAGCGGATTGGATCGTGTTATGCGATACAAACGGAGGGACTTTCCCCGATGAAATCCAATCTATTACTAAAGAGGTGAAAAAAAACACTTCAGCCCCCCTGGGCATCCATGTCCATAACGATTCGGAGATGGCTGTAGCGAATACTATTCTGGCAGTCAAAGAAGGCGTTAGCATGGTTCATGGTACGATCAACGGCTACGGGGAACGATGCGGAAATGCCAATCTCTGTTCCATCATCCCAAATCTCAAATTGAAAATGGGAATGGACTGCGTCACAGACGATCAGTTGAAGAAGATCACGCAGGTCTCCCGTTTCGTCTCCGAGCTGGCGAACCTCCCTCACAATAAATACCTGCCTTACGTTGGAGACAGCGCTTTTGCCCACAAGGGAGGGGTCCATGTCAGCGCAATCCGAAAACATGATGCCACGTACGAACATGTTTCTCCAGAACGGGTCGGAAATCGCCAAAGGGTTCTCATCTCTGACCTCTCGGGTGAATCGAACATCCTTTACAAGGCCGCTGAGTTCAAGATTGATCTGGAGAGCAAAGATCCAAAGGTGAGAAAGATCCTGGATGATCTGAAACGCCTGGAAAATAAAGGATTTCAATTTGAGGGAGCAGAAGGCTCCTTCGAGATTCTTGTCAAGAAGGCCCTTGGGCAGCATAAAAAGTTCTTCGAGCTGATGGGATTTCGTGTGATCGTGGAGAAAAAGACCGAAGAGCAAGCCCCTCTTTCAGAAGCTACCATTATGGTTCGCGTGGGAAATCAGGTGGAGCATACGGCCGCCGTGGGAAATGGCCCGGTTAATGCCCTTGACAATGCCATCCGAAAAGCCCTGGAGAAGTTTTATCCTGAACTGAAACAAGTCAAGCTGCTCGACTATAAAGTAAGGATCCTCTCCACTAAGGATGGAACAGGGGCCCAAACCAGAGTTCTGATTGAATCGGGGGATGGAAGATCGAAGTGGGGAACCGTCGGGGTTTCTGAAAATATCATTCAGGCAAGCTGGCAGGCCCTTGTTGATTCCATAGATTACAAGCTTTTGAAAGAAGAGTAACCAAAGCGGATTGCGCTTGTCTGCCCCCGCCTACCGGCAGGCAGGGGTAGGCAGGGAGTGTGGATCTCGGAATTGATGATCCAGAAGCTGAAATCATTTCTCAATCTGCAATCCACAATCCGCACCCCGCATTCTCTTAAATATTTCTCCCTCTCCCAACAGTGGGTCCTCTTCGCTTTAGCCCTTTTCGTCCTCGGTCTTCTCTACCTTCGGTTTTATCATCACCCCTCCCCCGGCCCTCAAGCAATCGTAAGAGAATTTGTGGTCGAGGTCTCAGGGGAAATTGAAAATCCTGGAGTCTATCTGTTCCAAAACCAACCGACCTTAAGAGAGGCGATCGAAAGGGCAGGAGGTTTAAAGGAAACTGTCCGGACGGATAACCCCCAAACCTCAGAGATAATTTTGGAGACAGGAACACTTCTCACCGTCAGCAGGGGATCTCCCCGCTCCCCCCCGCAGGGAGAGAAGGAGGAAGATTTAATGAAGGAGGAACATGGGGGAAATAAGAATGATGAAATAAGAATAAAAATCGGTAGGATGGCTGCCAATGAATTGCTCGTCTTTTCCGTTCCGCTCGACCTCAATCAAGTATCCATGGAGGACCTCTGTTTGATTCCCGGAATCGGTACATCCCTTGCTCAGGAGATCATCGCCTATCGAGAAAAGAGAAGGGCGTTCCGATCCGTGGAAGAACTCAAAAAAGTAAAGGGGATCGGCGAGAAGAAATGGAAGGCGATTAAAAACTTCTTTATTGTCACTCAACCTTTTAGAGTTGATCCATCAAGGCCCTGAGTTTCCCGTTTACATGCCTTTTTATTTGCCAAATTCGATGGGTTGTGGACAAGCCTCTCCCCCCGCATTGTAGTCGTAAACCATCCGGGCACCATAATCTGCTCCTACTGTCATAACTCCCAATAATACAAGAAGGAGAAAAAGAAAGAGCACCCTCTTTTTCTTCGGGAAGGGCCTTGCCATCACCGCCCAGATGGCTAAGCCTATGCTCACGCCAAGTGTTATGAGCATCAATTTTTCATGGGATTCCAAAAGATTTGCTCGGACCGAGCGCGAAACCATCACCCCTTCCTCCCCATAAAGGCCGGTTCCCACTGCGGCCCCTGCCGCAAGAGTGCCGAGGATCAGCAATAGAAATGCTGTCGTTGCAAAAGTTTGAATTCGGAAAATCCAGGACAGAAAATAAAAGAGTGCAGCACCCACTAAGAATGCAATAGGAAAATGAACTACCAAGGGGTGGATATTTTGAAGGTGCTGCACTCCGGGGAGAATGGTTCCTAACATAGGGATCACTTGATCGATTCAACGGTTAAGAAGTTACTTCCCCCACTGGTATAGACCTTGCCGGTAACGGAGGCTTGACGACCCATCTTCTCCAAGATTTCTTTTTGAGGCAAAGGGGCCTTATCTTTATTTGGCAGTAGAACAAAGACCTTATTGGTGCCATTCTCAAGCAACCCTGCCGGTATGCCGGCCTTGAAACAGTCGATTGCGCACTGTCGGTGGCTCTCTCCTTTCGCACCCATCAACGCGTAACAATAGGTATCGATTACTTCTCCTTTGACTGTCACAGTTTTTGCTTGTGCATAGACTTGAGACAAACCACCCAAAACCAATAAAAGGGTGGCGAACCCTGCAAGCAAAGCCATTTTTCGTGCTCTATTCATTATGCTCACTCCTTTCGCTTCTAACCGATTCACTCATAATTCATCTGAAAAATGTTCAAACTTGCACTTTCTTGGATGAATCCAAGCCTCTAATATAAAAAATATATCCTTTTTCTCAGAAGTCAAGATAAATAATGATTGTTAAAATTCGATGCTCGTTCTGACCTTGAGCCCTTTCGAATTCTCGAAAAGCCTCGGGCAAGACGGTTAATAATCTCTCCTCCAGTTTGGGTCAAAAATTTTGCTATCTCTTTTTCCCCACTTTGGGTAAAATAAAAAAAGGGGGTCAGAGATACCCTTAATCTTAAAGAAAAAGGGAGTCCTTCACAAAGAGGACGCAGCATGAGAATCAAGAAACTGATCGGTGACTTCCAGGATTTCTACATTCTTTCCATCAAGGGCCTTTTAGGTCTTATCAGAAAACCCTTTTACTTCAGAGACCTAATCGAACAGATGGATTATGCAGGAACCGGGTCTCTGATCATCATTCTTCTGATCTCTCTTTTCATCGGCATGGCCCTGTCCCTTCAGCTTTCGGCCGAACTTTCGAGTTTGGGGCTGAAAATGTATATCGGAAAGGTTGTCGGGGTTTCTATTATCAGGGAAATCGGACCTGTCCTGACCGCACTGGTGTTTGCAGGCCGAGTGGGTTCGGGGATGGCGTCTGAGTTGGGTTCTATGATCCTTGGGCATCAAGTCGATACCCTTAGGGTTTTTGGTGTGGACCCGGTAAAAAAATTGGTCACCCCAAGAATCTTGAGCTCATTTATTATGCTTCCAGCCCTTACTATAATCGGCGATGCAGTTTCTATTCTTGGAGGTTATTATGTCGCGGTTTTTGTGAGCCTTCAGAGCAGTTCGTTTTACTGGACTTCAATCCGAGGCGAACTCACCTTCGAAAATATTCTATCAGGCTTTATGAAACCTTTTGTCTTTGGCTATTTGATTGCTTCGATCAGTTGCTACACGGGTCTTTCTACAAAAGGAGGAGCCATCGGCCTGAGACGGGCAACCACGAGGGCGGTGGTCGCTTCCTTCAGCACAATCATTGTTGCTGATTTCATTCTGACAAGAATTCTGCTTTATATTTTGGGTTTCTCAGTATGATTGAGTTCGACAAGGTCTCATTTTCCTACGGAGCACGGCAAGTTCTCAAAAATGTGAGCTTTTCTATCCGGACAGAGGAAAGAGTAGCCATTCTTGGAGGAAGCGGAGAGGGAAAAACGACCATCCTGAAACTCATCACCGGGCTTTTAAAGCCCGACTCAGGAAGAATCCTGATTGACGGAGTGGATATTACCGACAAAACAGAAGATGAGCTTCGGGAGACCAGGATGAAATTTAGTATCGTCTTCCAGGAAGGCGCTCTTTTCGACTCGCTCAACGTAAAAGAGAACCTGGCATTCAGCTTAAGAGAGCATACAACCCTCTCCGAAGAACAAATTGATCAGAAAGTGAGGGCCCTCCTCAAGAGTGTAGATTTAGAGGATGCGATGGAGCTCATGCCCGAGGAACTGAGCGGTGGCATGCATCGAAGGGTGGCCATCATGAGATCTCTGGCGGCTTTCGAACCAAAGATTTTTCTATACGACGAACCAACCAGTGGACTGGACCCCGTCAATGCAGATATTATCTGTAAGTTGATTCTTGAGTTATCCAAGAACGGAAGAGGCTTTATCATTGTCACACATAAAATTTTTGACGCTTTCAAAGTAGCAGATCGATTCATGTTCTTAAAAAATGGCGCGATCCTTTTCGACGGTAAGAAAGAAAAACTCATCCATTCTCCCGATCCAGATATTCAGATCTTCTTAAGTGAATTGAGCCCTGGGAGGAATCCATCTTTGATCGACATGGGGGCAAGAAATGTTTGATGCCGAAAAACAACTCAGATGGTCAAAATTAAAAGTGAGTATTGTCATCACGTTTGCCCTATTAATCCTTTTGATAACAGTATTTTTCGCAGGGAATCTTAACAGCTTGATTGCCCGAAAGATAGAACTGAAAATATACTTCAAAAACGTCGAAGGTTTGAGAACCGGGGCACCTGTCTGGATCCTTGGACTCGAAGAGGGATCTGTAAGGCACATAAGGTTGGATCCAGCCCATGGAGTTATCGTCACCATCGCAATTGAACGGCGTACGTTAGGGTACCTGAAGAAGGACTCTCAGGCGACGATACTGACGATGGGACTCCTTGGGGATAAATACATCGAATTGAGCACCGGTTCTCCGGAGGCGAATCCAATCCAACCCGGCGACCTGATCAAAGGAACGACCGAAATGGGGTTTAAACATGTCATGGAAACAAGCGGCGAAGCCATCGGTAAAATAAGTCAGTTCATCAATAAAGTAGACAGCTTGCTGGCGAAGATTGAAAGCAATCAAGGGTCGATCGGTAAACTTCTTAATGATCCCTCTTTGTATGACAATTTGAATCGGGCCACCAATCGGTTATCGGCTTTGGTAGACGATTTGAAAAATACGCGGGGGACACTGGGGCTTTTGATCGAAGACCCTTCTGTTTACAATAAGCTTTTGTCGGCAGCGTCATCGTTTGAGGAGTTTAGCAAGAGAATCAATAATAGCTCAGGGACTCTGAAGAGTCTGATCGAAGATCCTTCGCTCTACAATAAGACAATGGAGGCGGCGTCCCAGATCCAAGCGTTTGGAACGAGGTTAAACGAAGGCCAGGGAACCCTCAAAAAAATGATCGAAGATCCCGCAGTCTATGACAACTTAAATAAAGACCTCAAAGAGCTTTCCTCGATCTTGGAGAAGATCGAGAAAGGTCAAGGATTGGCAGGTGCTTTTATTCAGGATACCGAATTGTCCCGGGAATTGAAGGAAACCCTCGCGGAACTAAGAGACTTGTTGAAAACGATAAAAAGCCATCCCGGTAAATATTTTAATTTCCGCCTATTTTAATTCTAACGGAGAAAAGAAAGGAGGGAATATGAGGCGAACACTGTTTCGAATCACGCTTATTACGGCTATTGGCTTAGCCTTCGTTTCTGTTGTTTCAGCCCAGGTATGTGTGGAATGTCATAAAAAGATTACTCCCAATATTGTCTCCGACTGGCAATTGAGCAAGCACAGCCAGAATAAGATTGACTGTTCGGAATGCCACGGTGATCAACATAACTCTGCACAAGATGTGGCCAAGGCAAAAATACCGAGCCCGGATACGTGCGGGAATTGTCACGAAGCGCGGGTCAAACAATTTAAGGCCGGAAAACATGCTGCTGCCTGGGCGGCGATGAAAGCAATGCCAACCATACACTGGCAACCCATGGCATTGACTGAAGGGATGAAGGGCTGTGGAGGCTGTCATAAGATCGGATTGAAGAGCGAAGCGGATATCAGGGAGTTGAAGAAGAGCGGATCCGGCTTTGGCGTGGCCTCATGCGATGCCTGCCATACCCGACATACCTTCTCAGTTCAGGAAGCCAGACAGCCGCAGGCCTGCCAAACCTGCCACATGGGATTTGATCATCCCCAATGGGAGATGTATTCCGGTTCCAAGCATGGAGTTCGATACTCGCTCAAACAGGTCAAGAAGCTTCCTCCAACCGTTTCAGCGCCCACCTGTCAGACCTGCCACCTGCAGAGAGGAAATCATGGTGTGCTCACGGCCTGGGGATTTCTTGCAGTGAGACTCCCACTGCCAGAGGACAAACTGTGGGCCGCCGATCGTGTGACCATTCTCCAGGCCCTCGGGGTTCTTGACCCTGATGGGAAACCGACAGCCCGGTTGGAAGTAGTAAAGGCAGCAAACGTAGCACGCCTCACTCAAGAAGATTGGCAGAGAGAGCGGGACAAGATGGTTAAGACTTGCAACGAATGCCATTCCGCAAATTTTGCGAAGGCGGAGTTGGCAAAAGGCGACATGATGATCAAAGATGCTGATCGCCTGATGGCCCAGGCCATTCTTATCGTGGCCGATCTGTACAGAGATGGGATCCTTCCCAAACCGAAAAGCTATGCTTATCCCTTTCCGGACCTGTTCACCTTTCACGATGCGCCGACAGTGATTGAGCAAAAACTCTTTGTCATGTTTCTCGAACATCGGATGAGGACCTTCCAAGGGACTTTTCACGCTAATCCGGACTATGCGTTGTGGTATGGATGGAGCGAGATGCTGAGGAATCTAACAGAGATCAGGGAAAAGGCAGCTGAGATACGCGAAAAGGCCAAAAAGAAATAGAAAAGGAGAAGGAGATAAGAGATGAAGAAAATATTGGTTGCGATTGATGGTTCAGAGGACGCCTTAAAAGCAGTGGATTATGTTGGTCAACAGTTTGCGGGACTAAGCGATTTGAGAATCGTCCTCTTCCATGTCTCGCCAGGAATACCGCCCGAGCTATGGGATGACGGTCACATCCTGACCGAAAAAGAAAAGGCGGACAGGAAGAAGGTACTCGATAAGTGGCTCAGCAATCAGAAGCTTCAGCTTGAATCCATTTTCCAGCCTGCCGTCGAGACGCTTACCAGGAGAGGGATCGAAGCCAAGCAGATAGAAACCAAATCGGCTTCTGAATCCGTGAGGAACACCCCGGAGTGCATCCTGGCCGAGGCCAAAACGGGCGGATACCTGACACTAGTCATGGGACGCTGCGGTCTTCACCGGGCCACCCATGCCTTATTGGGAAGCACGGTGAGCAAGATTATCAATCGCGGAGCAGAAATAGCAACCTGCCTGGTGACGTAAAGTTTCTACTCTGTGCTTAGAAAGGCGGCCATTGCGAGGAATCCCCCGGCAGGGAGGCGTGGCATCTGGGGAAATTGCTTCGCTCGCAATGACCGTTTGTAGCATCTTTCTCTACAATCTGGATGGAAGCCATAGAGGTTTCCATCCCGGCCATATCCATGATACTGCAGAGAAGCTCCTGAAGAGGCATCGAGTAATTCAACTCAGTCAACAAGGTCCCCTTTGAATGGTTTGAATGGACCAGCTTGTCAAATATGGAATTCAGCTATCTCGCTGAGTTCCTTGGAAGGGAATGCCAGCTTTCTGGATATTTTCCAAAACGAAGGGATAGAGGATCAATTCCTCTTCCTCAAAATCTTCAAAATCGGATCGAATCGTCTTCAATTCTTCTCTTAACCTTTTTATTGCTTCCCGGGAAGAGAAATCTGTCATCACAGCAGGGAAACAGTCGATTCCTTCTTTTAACATGTGATCCAGTGCCTTCAACTGGTAGCTGAACCCTTCAGGCCTTGCTGCGGTTAACCGCGTGAAGTCCTCGGGGCAGGCTGCTTTCAGGCTGACCCGCACATTGAGATTCGGGAAGCGGGAAAGGTCCTTTGCATAAGAAGGATCGTGACCGATCAAGATTCCATTGGTCTCCAGGATGAAACGAATTTCTTTAGGAATAAGATCGAGAACTCGTAGGAGGTGAGATCGGTGAAGAGTGGGTTCGTTACCACTGATCCGAACTTGATTAAATCCTTTTTCCCTGGCCATGGAGGTGAGATTCCGAGCCACCTCCCCCGGCGAATAGAACCGCCCTGCTTTTTGAGGTTGAGTGACCACGTGCCAGGACCAACAAAAGAGACATCTCAAACAACATCCTACGCAATCCGCAGTGGCGATTCCTCCGTAATAAGGTGCAGGACGGAACCGATAATACTTTCTTTTCTCGCCGGAACAAACAATCTTTTCAGTCTTTTCAGCTAACTCAATAGGATCGAACATCGAATCTGGGCCACTCATCCTGAATTCTTCTATTTGCCAGATGGTTTCACTCTGGTCATTGGGTGATTGGAGGTTGGAGTTTATTTGGAATTTGAAATTTGGAATTTCTCGTAGTTACATCTTTTCCTTCAGCTCCATGGCTTCAGAGACCAGATGGATCACTTGATCAAAGTTGAAAGGTTTGGAGACGATCAGATCGATTCCGCTTTCGCTCAACTTCGCTCTATCCAATTCCACTCCCCACCCCGTGATCATGGCAACGGGGACTTTCGGGTCCATCCCCTTTATCATTTTTCCTACTTCCCATCCCGAGAGTTTTGGCATCCCTAGGTCCGTGAAGACCAGGTCAAACGGCTCGGAACGAAACCGTTCAATCCCTTCCTCGCCGTTCGAGGCGACCGCCACTTGATGCCCCTTCGTCTTCAGTATCCGAGAGAGGATATCGCGAACCGAATCCTCATCGTCGATCACCAGAATCCGTGCTTGTCGAAACCCCCGGCTGGGCGGGGCCTCCTTCGGAGCGACCTCCTCTTCCGCGTATCCCGTTGGCAGATGAATAATGAACGTGGTCCCTTTCCCCGGTTCGCTTTCAATAAGGATTTCTCCCCCGTGACGCTTGATAATTCCATAGGAGACGCTCATCCCCAACCCGGAATTCGTCACCCCCTTTGTAGTGAAAAATGGGTCGAACACCCTTTTTTTCACCTCCTCTGTCATCCCGACTCCTGTATCACTAATCCTCATCTCCACCCAGTCCTCTGCCTGGGGCTCCGTGACGACGGCCAGCATGCCCCCGTTGGGCATCGCGTCTACCGCATTAAAAATAAGATTGGTGAGCACTTCCCTCAACTCGGAAGGATTTCCCATAATCAGGGGGATCTCTCCCAGTCGCATCGTTAGTTCGACCTGTATGCCCTTCTTCTGTGTCTGACCCTTCCAGCGGGGCTGCGTAATGCTTACCACTTCCGTGACCATCTCATTGAGAGATGTAGAAATGAAATCCTTGTCCCTTCTCACGCCTGTAAACTCTTGTATTCGGCGAATCGTCTCAGCTCCATCCTTTGCAGAACGCTCGATGGCCTTTAAACCCTCGCGAATTTCTTCAGGGCTGAGACGATTCAGCTGATGGAGGAGGAGTTGAATATTTCCCAGGACCACGGCCAGGACATTATTGAAATCGTGCGCGACCCCACTGGCCATCTCCCCCATGGCTCTCAATTTCTCAGCCTGTACCACCTGGTCTTGGGCCTGCCTCAACTCTTGTAGCGTCTGCCTTAGATCGGAGAAGAGTTGAGCGTTCTCAATAGAAATGCTCACCTGGCTTGCAAAGGACGAGAGCGTCTTCAAATCTTCTTCATCGAACCCGTTGAGTTCATCGCTCTCTATATTCAATACTCCGAATATTTGATCCCTCACCCTAAGGGGAAAGGCTGCCTCCGACTTTATGGAAACCCCTCCGGGGATATATCGGGAGTCTTTCGAGACGTCCGGGACATAAAGAAGTTCTCCTGCTTTGGCTACCCAGCCCACAATCCCATCGATCCCGACTCGAAATCTAAATTTCGTTGCTTCCTCCAAATCCCTTCCAGAAACTTGCTTAATAAAGAGTTCGTCCCTGTTTTCGTTAAAGAGAAGCATTCCACAGGCCGCATAGCCTAAACGATCCTTGAGCAGTTCCAAGGCCTTTTTGAACAATTCATCAAGATCCAGAGTAGAAGAGAGCGTTTTTCCGATCTCATAGAGGGTGGTCAATTGTTTGATCTTTGCCAGAGAATCCTCGTAAAGTTTGGCGTTTCCAATGGCGATGGCTGCCTGGTGGGCAAAGTTGTAAAGGAGATCAATCTCGTTTTGCTCAAAATGGACTTTTGGGTCAGAAGATCCGATCACCATCGTTCCGATGATCATCTCTCTCACGATCAAAGGCACCCCCAGGACCTCTTTAAAATGATGGGAATCCAGCTCCCTCAGTCGGTTGGGATGGTGCTCATAATCCTTATAAAGGACAGGGGACTTCTTCGCAATCACTTCCCCCACAACGCCGCTCCAGGGCGGGGAAAATTCTTTTCCGCATAGTGACTCGGGCAATCGGTGGACAATTGCAATGGCATAATTCTGCTTTCGATTGTCCCAGAGGGCGATGCTCCCTGATTCTGCGCCAAGAAGGTCGATAGCGCTCTCCATGATTTTCTGAAGAATCACCTTTATTTCAAGTTTCGAGGCAATCTCCTGGCTGATCGAATACAGGGTTTTCAATTCCTCCAGGCGTTTGAGGTTCTCAGTGTAGAGAGAAGTCCTCTCCATCGCACCGCTGATGATCTGCCCGATCGAGTTGAAAAGGTTCTTTTCAAACAGGGTAAACTTAGAAATTTCCTTTTTCGCGATGTTTAAGGTTCCGTAAATCCTGTCTCTTGATTTGAGAGGAATAACAGCCAGGGACTTAATTCCCTCTTCAATCGCAACGGAATGGGCACCAAGATAGCTAGGATAATCCTCAACAAACATCGGCTCGCCTGAAAGGGCGACTTTTCCGGTAATTCCTTCCCCCAATTTCCACCGAGTCGCTTCTTTCAAAAAAATCTTTGAAAATCCTCGGTGGGCGACATAGACTAAATCATTATTTTTCTTATCCAGAAGATAGACGCCGGCGGACCGAACATCAATCATTTCCATCATCTTATCTAAACTTTTATTCAGAATCTCCTCTAGATCAGTGGATTGATTGACAGTCTGGCTGATCGCGTTGACAGTTGAAAGTTCTTGATTGAGCTTCAAAATTTCTTCTTTTGATTTCTTCGCCTCTGCGCTCATCCGATCAACTCTCCTTTGCGCGCATCGTCTTCAGTGATCCGTCCAATTTTGCCATGAGGGACATCGCGATCACTGCACTAATATCAACCCATAGGCATTTCTTTCTTCTCCGTGCCCTTTTATCACTTCGATGGGAAATCCATTGTCGCGGGCCGTCTTGAAGACATCAATGCCACAGGCTTCCATCGAAGGCCTTGCCCTAAAACCGTTTTTGCAGGAGGTCAGGTCGCACTCCTTGCAAAGACGGCAAGGACCTGAACCCATGCTCCAAGCCTTGTAGTAGCCGTCGAGAAATATCTTGATTTCGAGATTCACAATGGCGTCGTTGAATCGATTCGCTTTTTCTCCTCTCGGCAACTTTCGATGGAGTAAAATGACCTTTTGGTAGGAATCGATCACCTTTCGTGTGATCTCCGGGGTCGGGGTGCGTGGGGGACAACAAAGACTCGTCCCAAATCCGGGACATCCATATTGGCATTTCATCCTCACCCATTCGGCGGTGATGACAGAACGGGGATCGATCACCCTCGCTCCATCCATCCCCTGCTCTAAAGCCTCTTTGCAGTAAACGTCGAGTGGCTGCATTCCACCTTCCTCTCCCTGGATATAGCCGTTTCGGGAAATGGAAAGACTCCGCCTCTGCCTTGCCCCAAATCTATTTCTGGGGCGTTGTCAGTTCTTTGATCTCCCATTGGGCCTCTTCCCTCTCCGCACTTCCCCTTTCCAACCAGTCCAAGGCAGTTCTAAAATGAAGGAGTGCATTGTTGCTCTCCCACTTTAACTTAAAATACTTCCCAAAATAGAAGTGGGAAAGTCCCTTCTGCCCCATTCTTCCAAAAATAGACCCGAGGTCGCGATAGACATCCATGAATTCGGGCTCCTCTTTTTGAACCTTCAGAAGCAATGGCAGGGCCTTGGGGAACTCTCCTTTTTCCTGATACCCTCTTCCAAGGTAATAAAGAGTCATCAAATCATTCTCCTGGCTTTTTTCAGAAGTGGACCGTAAGGCTTCGAGATTTTCAATGGCCTGATCGACCTTTCCCGAAAGAAAGCACGAAATTCCAAGATCCCTCGATATATCAACATCGTTAGGGGCCAGGGATCGGGCCTGCTGGAGGGCTTCCATCGACTTATCGAATCTCCCCATTTTCCGATAGGCAAGACCCAATCCATAATATCCTTCCCAATGGTTAGGGTTGACGTTGACCATAGATTGAAAATGGGTGACGGCGATCTGGGGTTCTCGCTCCTCTGCAAAAGCCTTAGTACGAACCTTACTGAAACCCCCAAGCGTTTTGAAAGGGCCTTCAGGCTTCGGTCCCATCTGGAGAATGTTTTCAATAAGAGAAATTCGTTCTTCAATGGCCGGATGGCTGAAAAGGTAAGCAGGGATCTTGGGCGCCATCGCCAAACTAAGCTTCTGCAATCTGTTAAAAACATTAATCATCCCGATGGGATCGTAGCCCGCCTTGATCAATAAATGCAAGCCGTTTTGATCCGCATCCGTCTCGATTTCTCGGGAATATTTCAATGTGAGAGCCCCGGCCATGGCCGATGCCATGGCCGCACCTGCCTGAGAGCCGGCCCCTCCTCTGCCAGCTGCCATGGCGGCAATCATCGCAATAAGGCTGGCAATGTTGAGACGTTTCGATTTCTCAATCATCTGGGATATATGCCTTTGCGTGACATGGGAGATTTCATGGGCCAGCACTCCTGCGACCTCCTGTTCATTTTCTGCCAAAACAATGAGCCCCGTGGTGATGAAAATATAACCGCCCGGAATGGCAAAGGCGTTGGGATCGACGTCTCTGATCACATAAAATTTGAACTCGAAAGGAGTTGTAGCCAACTGGTCCACCAAGGAATAACCTACCCTTTCGACAAAAGCCTGAACGTTGAGGTCCCTCACGAAATCAGCCTCTTTTCTAATTTCGAGGACGACCTTCTTTCCCAGCTTTTTCTCCTCTTCCGTTGTCAGGGCAGCGGTACCCCTTACGAAACTTCCAAAGAGGGAGAAAAAGAGAAGGAATGAAATGACATAAAATGGAATTTTTTTCTGGGGTCTCCTTGCGATCATTCCTTCATGCCTCAATTGCGCTTGTCTCTGCAGCGTCTCACTTTTTACAATAAATCCCTGCGAAGAATCTCCCTAGAGCGCAACCCTTAGACTCTCAGCCAGACGGATTTTAACACTTTCTCTCAGTCTCTACAATAAAAAGAAGATCGAGAAAGGCGGATCACTATGCCCGAAGAAATTCTAAGAACAAAAAAGCCCTGTATATCCTCTCCATTTGGGTGGGGTTTGGATGGTGGGAGTCAGAGGATATACAGGGCCAAAAAAACTTTGTTCACTCTTCCAGAAAGGGCTTGTGAAAACTAACATCTCCAATCCGGATGAGTGTCCACTTCAACCATTCGAAACTTCTCGTTAGAAAATGCTCATCTCTCAACAGAACCCGTTTATTCTTCTTCTTTGGATGCATCGAATATCGTTCTCTCGGACTATTGCGCATGGCCGATCAGCCCCTCTTATGTCTTATGTGCCCTTCCAGTTCTTAATCATTTCATTGAAGCCCTGAACAATACCATAGAAACGTCGAACGGACGGGGCCTTCCCCTCCTCTCTCTCGACTTTTTCCCGACGGATCGGATAAACCCTTCCGCCCCCTACGGCTGCCGCCCTATCAAATTCCTTCAACTCTCCTCTTTCCCGTGCCTTCATTTTTTCCAGTTCCAGACCGTGCTCCTCTTCCATTTCATGCTCGGTGAGATCTCCTGTGATCCAGGCCCAACTCATCGGGTAGACATCGGGATTGAAGACAACGGAATAAAAGTGCCAAACGATAATGGTGAGGGTGGCTAATATTGCCTCGTAGAAATGGATCGCCCGGGCAACATCCCAGGACCACATAGGAAAGAATTGCAGCCATTCTGTCTTAAACCAAAGAATAAAACCCGTAACAGTCATCACAATGGTTCCCCAGATCAACCCTAAGTATTCCAACTTCTCCCGGAAATTGAAGCGAGGCATCCTGAGCGCTTTGGCAGGCCGATTGATGTAAAGATTGTTTTTCAACGTTTCCCAGAGGTCTATGCCATCTTTCAACCCTGGGATCATATCCTTTGCAATTTGCCTCCCTCTCGCTGTAAAGGCCAGGTATAAGAGGTGATAGCCGCCCAGTGTGACGGTCGCTACTCCGCAGAGCCGGTGAAGAAACCCGCGAAATGTCATCCCTAAAGGAGCATCCGCAATTGGAGAAACCCAGAAGGCTGTTGAATAACTTAAGGCAAAACCCGTGATGACCAGAATCGTAAAATTGATGGCAAGGTTGACGTGCTGAATTCTTTCGTTCAACGTCATTCTTAGGTATTTTTTCGCCATGGCAACCCGCTCCTTATTCTTAATGACTTCCTCGGTTGATCGTCTTTCTCAGCCAATCGATAAAGTTGAACGCAGTCAGCCCACCGATGACCGAGACAATTAGAAGAATGTAAACGATCCTTACCCATCCGACCACTTTCTCCCCAAAATTCTCCCCAGCGATTGAGGCAACCATATGCATTTTCCCTTTGGCAAAGTTCTCCGAGGCTCCCGGGTGACACGTTCCGCAAGTCTTTTGTAAATTGTCTTTATGAATCATCGATTTTGGATCCGATGAGGGTCGGATGTCATGGACTCCATGACAACTGGCACAATTGGCTGAATAGGTATCTCCTCCACGATAAGAAAGCCCGTGAAAACTATCATAGTAAGATTTTACCGGTGTGGTCGTGATTTTATATTCTTTCGAGATTTGCTCGGCAGCATGGCACTGCGGGCAGGTCGTTAAGGCGATTCGCTTCTCGTTGACTGGAGAGTCAGGGTCCACCTTCGCTTTAATTCCGTGGAAACCATGACAAGTCGTGCAGGTGGGAGAATCACTTCTTCCCCTTGCTGCAAGAACTCCATGGACACTCTCCGTAAATTGCTTAGTAATATCCGGATGGCATGAACCACAGGTCTGGGGAATGTTCGATCGGAAAATGGTCGATTTTGGGTCGATCAGGGACCTCAAACTATGGCTTCCATGGCAACTCGTGCAGGTCACCTCCCCCGACTTTCCATGAACACTCCTCTTAAATTCTTCCTTGGGGATTGCCGCCCCTAATGCATGGTCTTTGACAAACACCGCATCCGAATGACAGCGATTACATGTCTTGTCGATATTGGAAATATTGGTCATTGATTTGGAATTTTTGCTCGGAAGGATGTTATGTTTTCCGTGGCAGTCATAACAGGTGGCTGCCCTCTCCATCCCTTTCATGATCATCTTGGAATGAAGGCCCTGCAGGTATTCTTTCTCCGCTTTCTCGTGGCAGGTCGCACAGTTCACTTTTTTGTCCGCAGCCTTCTGCCCGCCCTCTGCGTGTTTGTCATCTTTGACATGGGTGTGACAATCCGAACACGACATTGTCCCATGGGCCGAATCTTTAAACCCCGCCGCGGGCACAAAAAGGGAGATCGTTTTACCCCTGGCATCTTGTTTTTTCAGTGATTCATCTTGATGACAGCCGAAGCAGAGGGAATTGTCGCTCCAGGCGATTCCTGTCATCCACCCTAAGAGCAGGAAGATGGTAAGGACCCCCCCGAGGATACTCCACGCCTGAATTCCTTCTCCTCTTGATTTCATGCTGGAACCCTCCTTGGAAAGAGAAAAGGGGAAAACCCTTCTTTCAGACTCTCTCTCTCAATCTTTTCAAAGGCACACTCCACCGCGGATTTAATCTCTTCCGGGTCAACCGGTTTCATTGCTTGATAGAAGATCCCTGCCCCTCGGAGACGCTTGACCAAACCGAGAGAGACCTCTGAGGAGATGACAATGACCTGGATCTTATCTTCAATCCTTTTAAAGAGGGGGACTAAATCACACGCCTTCACTCCCTCAATCTCATCATCGAGCAGGACGACTTGAATGCTTCCTTTTCGAACTTTTCGAATCATCTCACTGACCATCTTGGCGGTCTCGACTCTGTAACCGATGCCGTAAAAAAAGGTGGAGAGTGACTTGGCCCAAAGGTCATCCTGGTATGCAATAAGGATCGTTTTCGATTTCATATTAGCTCTCCCTCAGCCTTCGCTTTCTGGGGTTCTACGTCGCCCGGATGGGTAACTCTCCCTTTCTAAAAGAAGAGATAACCGTTCCTACGAAGGACGAAATGAGGATACCTGCGGGGATTAACTGGCCTAACACCACGATGATCCCACCGGTAAAGAAAAAACAGACCCCTAAGAGGCCAATCCCCCTGATCCCCCCAGCATAAGCAATCCCGAAGGAGGCAAATGTAATCGCTAAGATCAGGATCAAAGCCAATACTACCAGAATTTTTCTCATTTTCCCAGACCTCTTTCTAACTATTTTTTCACTGCTGCTGGCTCAACTCCAGTGAGCATGCCCCTCTCTTCAGCGGTCGCTCCTTCAGCTTCCTTCTTCCGTTTAAAGACCATGCTCGAAGAAGTTCCGATGAAAGAGAAAAAGAGAATTGCAGCTGGAATCAACTGGAGAAGAACGATCACAGCCCCAATGATTATAAAAATCCAAAGGGTGACTCCGGCATCTTTCAGGCTGATAGACCTTGCAAATGCTGGTGTCGCCATCAGGGCGATCAACCCGACCGTTAATCCAGCCGTCCAAGATTTCCTGCCTTTTAACATATCGCATTCCCCCTTTCTTTTTGGTTCCATTATCACTATTGCATTTCCCATGCCAATGTGAAAGCAAGCACAAGTTAATCTAATTTATTGAAATTACTTAGTTTCTATATTCTAAACTCGAGTGCTTGATTCTACAATGTATATTTTTTACACGCATAGTCTAAAGCAACGGTGGGCTGAAAAACTAAGAAGTATATGGAATTATTTGGTTTTCTTACAGAATAATTAAAATGTGCAGTTGAAGTCTGATTAAAATCCTAGGGTGCGTGCTAAGATTGTGAAGGCGATAATTGGAATCAACCAACAAAAAAAAGTAATTATAAAACAAAGAGTTACATCATCTGTCTCGATTTTTTTCACCTCTCCGTACCTAACAATTAGGACCATTCCTAGGGCACCAATCCCTACGATGACAATTGACCAGCCGACAATTAACCATTTAAAGAATTCCGACAAGAAGGCCCCTTAGCCGAAAAAACAAATTTCAGAGGTTAAAACCTGTTTCTGACAAGTCCGGGAATCGCAAAGTCAAATCAATGTCAGTTCCATTTCAAAGTTTTTCTTTTGGCCGTTTAGGAATTTTGAAATTAGAAATTTGAAATTGAATTTTTACGATTCTCCCCTAGCCCGCAGGTTGTACTTCCTCATCAATGCCTGGAAATTTGGCCTTAACATTCCCACTTCTTCCGCAGCTCTAGTAACATTCCATTGGTGACGCTCCAGTGCATTCAGCACAAAAGCCCTTTCAATTTCCTCAACCGCCTTTTCCCTCGCCTGTTTTTTAATTTCTTTTAACGCATCGCTGGTCAAGGGAATTTGGTTTTCCAAAGTTTCTTTTTCTTGCTGGCCGGGAAGAATAAGGTGTTCCACTCTTACCATTTCATCGTCGGTCATCACGACCGTCCGCTCGATCACATTCTCCAGTTCTCGGACGTTTCCCGGCCATGGATACTTCATCAGTTTTTCCATAGCCTCTGGAGTGAAGGCCTTGATTGTCTTTCCCATCTCCTCAGCATATTTCTTGAGAAAATGGACCGCCAAGAGAGGGATATCTTCCTGACGTTCTCTCAAAGTAGGAAGAGAGATCGGGACAATATTAAGTCGATAATAGAGGTCCTCCCGGAAGGTCTCCTCCTTGATCATCTTCTCGAGCTCCTTGTTGGTGGCGGCAATCAGCCGAATGTCCACCTTCTTGGATTTGGTTCCTCCCACCGGCGTGAACTCCCTTTCCTGCAGAACTCTGAGAAGCTTCGCCTGAATCGACAAGCTAATGTTTCCCACTTCGTCGAGAAAAACAGTCCCTCCATCTGCCACCTCAAACAGGCCCGGTTTGGTGGTGACTGCACCCGTAAAGGACCCTCTCACATGACCAAACAATTCACTCTCCAGAAGATTTTCCGAGAGGACAGCACAGTCAACCGGAACAAATTGTTTCTCTCTCCTTGGGCTATTGAAATGGACGGCCCGCGCGATGAGCTCCTTTCCCGTTCCGCTTTGACCATAGATCAAGACCGTGCTGTCGGTCATGGCCACTTTGGCAATGATCCGGTAGATCTCCTGCATCTTTTTGCTTTTTCCAACGATGTTATGGAAGCCATACTTTTCCTGTAACTCCTGACGGAGGTAGATATTCTCCAGCATGAGGCTCTTTTTCTCAATCGCCTTTTTCACTACAATGGTAACCTCATCCGGCGTGAAAGGCTTAGGGATGTAGTCGAAGGCTCCTAATTTCATGGCCTCGACAGCGGTTTCCACAGTAGAAAACCCGGTGATCATAATGATAATCGAATCCGGATACTCCTTGCGAAAAGTTTTCAGGACCTCCATGCCATCGATCCCCGGCATTTTCAGGTCGGTGATAACGATGTCAAAGGGGTTGGTTCTCATCTTTTCAAAGGCTTCCTTTCCGCTCAAAGCGATCTCCACCTCATACCCTTCCTCCTCCAGAATCCGTTTACAACTCTCACAAACGATCATTTCATCATCGACGACCAAAATTCTTGGCGTAGACACTTCCTATCCTCCCACCTTTCCTTAGACGAATCAATTAATCTTACCATAAAGGAAAGAATCCTTTCAATCTTCGCCCTCCTCAAATTCCTTCGGCTTCAAGAATCCAATCAACAAACCTGAAAGCAAAGAAACACAAGCCCCCAGTCCGAAGGACCATCGAAAGGTCCCTGTCACATCAGCCAAATGACCGGTCACGATTGGACTGGTCATTGCCCCTAATCCATAGAATATCGTGAGAAGCCCAAGAACGGTTCCAGTAATTTCTTTCGGAAAATGATCCCTAGCACAAGCGGCGACGAGCGGAAAAATCCCCCCGTAAAGCAGTCCAAACCACGCGACGCCGACGATGAGGAGTAGGACATTGCTTCCACTGAAGATGATAAAAAAGATACTCAAAGCAACCAACGTATAAGTCAGGCCAAGAGTTTTTTTGGCCCCAATATAGCCAGAAAGAATCATGATCAAAATTCCACCTGGAATTCCGGTAAACGCGGTCACCGTGATAAGCAAGGAGGCCATCCCATACGGAATGTTCAACTCCATCTTCCCGTATGTCACAATAAAGTCTATCAAGGCGTAACTTGCATAAGCAATCAGTAAATAGGAAATGCCCACAATCCAGAATTGACGTTGTTTTAGGATTTGAAGATAACCTGCCCTCTTTGGAAAGTTCTCTCCTCTTGCCTCTCCAAGCTTTCCGCCCCAGGGAGAAAGGCCCATGTCCTCCGGCCGATCCCTAAGGAGCAGCCCGTCGAGGAGAAAGAGAGCAAGTCCCGCGATCCCGAGTATGTACCATCCAAACCTCCAGTTGTATTCGATGACAATCAACGGCAGGAGTAAACCCATCAATCCAAAACCAGCTCCGGCACTCGCATTGAGAATCCCCAGCGCCAACCCCCTCTTGTTTGTCCCGAACCATTTTTGGATCAGCGTTGCACTCGGGACCCACATCGCTGCGGCACCGAGTCCCACGATCCCGAAAAAAACGACAGAGGAAAGCAGGCTTTCTGCTTTACCCATGAGAAAAGCCCCTCCCCCTAAAAAGAGACAAAAAAAGCTGATGACCCGTCTCCCTCCAACACGATCTGTCAACCAACCCATGATCGGAGCAAAAACAAGATAGGTGATCGCAAAAGCACTCTTGATCAGGCCAGCTTCAGCCTTCGTCAAGTGAAGATCTTTAATCATTTCGGGTAAAAGGATTGGGTAGGCACCGATGCGAACGCTATAGTTAATAAAAAGAGTGATAAAGCATGTTCCCAAAACCACCCATGACCAATGGATTCCCAACAAATCTTTTCTTCGATCCGTTACCATCTCTTTCGTGACAATCATTCAGATATCAACTTTTTGACCTCTCGACTCTGCCTCAAATTCAAACCCCTGCGTTGTCGAGTCTTCTCTCCAAATCCCTCAGGTCTGAGATAACGAAGTCTCCGTTTTTCTCGCCTGTCCGGTCAAGATAAATGGCGTGGATGCCTAAAGAGCGAGGAGCAAGGTAGTCAAATTCATAGTGATCACCGACGTGGACAATCTCCTGCGGATGAACTCCGAGGGCCTCACAAATCCGCTGGTAAAATCCAGCCGTCTTTTTCACTTGACCAAAATCGGAGGTCGCTGAAAAGATGCGATCGAAGTATCTCCTCAGGCCTGTGGCCTCCATCTCCATATCGATGAACTCCCTTCCCGCATTGGAGGTCAAGATGATGGGGAATTTCTCCTTTATCCAAACCAAGATGTCATCGACATCCGGATAGATCCTGATCTTATCGACATATTCGAGCATTAAGTCCTTCCAATTCTTTTCCAGTTTGAAAAATTGAAACCAATATTTGATGTCATACCATTCAATCGCGCCCTCCCCCACTTTCAGGTATTCTCCCACTACAAAATGTTTAGCTTCCTCGAATGGAATGTTTGCTTTTTCTGCGTAAAGTCTAGGGAGGCCGTGTAGCCAGACCCAATCCGTGAATTCCGGGTCGACTAATGTTCCATCCATATCAAAAGAAATGATTTTAGGCATGACTAACTTGTGTCTTAAGGATATCGGAGTATCAGATTATTACGTAGTGCCTCCCTGCCCTGTACCAAGTTAGGTTCGGGGCCTGCTGGTAGGCAGGGGTGTCAGAATAGCAGACCAAGAATTTGATGATTTCCCTTCGGTTTCCTGATGTCCTCATTTCCTGTTATCCTTCATCCTGGTCCCCTGATTACCCGATAGCTTTTACCATTATATTCTTTCCAACACCAAGTCCTCTCCGTTCCGAATCTCCCTTTCCAAATCAGCGATCGCAATGGTGCGGACGGGCAGGTAGGCCCGAGAAGTAAAAATCGTAATGCACCTCTTGTTGAACATCGTCAAAGGCGCATTGGGTTGATGGGATCGGACGAGAACCTTTTTCTGATACCGCTCCATCAATCGTTCGAAATATTGCCCTCCAAATTGGGGCCTTCCCCAGAGATCTCCCATGAAGTCGGTTTCATTCTCCACAAAGTCTCCCCAAACCATTCTGTCCCAATTCTCATTTCCCAACTCGATCTGGTCCATCTCTTCAAGGGATGTTAAATCCGGTAGAGCGGCGTGAAGGGCCAAGATTCCATTCTGCGTCGAAATGGCGATGGGAAACTTAGAAAAGAGAACCCCATACTCTTCCCTATCTCCAAGAGAAAGAGAACCCCAGAAATTGGAGGGGTAGAACTCTTTCACCATGAACCCTTCATGATTCCCCGATAAAAGAATAATCTGTTCAGGATGTTCCAGTTTCAATCTTAGAAGGTATTGGATGTTATCCTCTGAATGATCTCCACGATCTACATAGTCTCCCAAAAAGGTAATCCGATAAGGCTTTTTCAAGTATCGCTTGATCACCTGTTGACTTGCATCCAGATCTCCATGGGTATCGCCCACGAAGACAACCTTTCCCTGGGAAGGAAGATGAATTAGCCGTCCCTCCTTCTCAAACACTCTTTCCGCCTTCTCCAGGAGCCGCTCGCCGTTCATCTCATTCCTTGGTCCCCATTACCTTTACGTGGACCTTCCGACTCCTGGGCCCATCAAATTCGCAGAAAAAGATTCCCTGCCAGGTCCCGAGGACCAACCTCCCTGATTCTACCGAGATAATTTCAGAACAGCCCACCAAGCTGGTCTTGATGTGAGCCGGGGAATTCCCTTCCATGTGGTGATACGGATCCTTAAAGGGGACGATCTTGTTCAGCTCCATAATAACATCATGAATGACGCTGGGGTCTGCATTCTCATTAATGGTAACCGCTGCTGTGGTATGAGGAATAAAAATAATACAGATCCCATCCTTCACCCCCGTTTTTTTCACTGCCTCTTGAACGGAACGCGTGATATCTATCAATTCTGTCTGGGTAGAAGTCCTCACCTCAAAAATCTGCATCATTTTTTTCATCACCCCCTCTAAAAAAATAGAGAGGACCGCAATACCAGTGCTTCAGGGCTTCAGCTTCGTTTCGGTGATCTCCTAATATTCTCACCTTCTGTTATCCTCCTCCATCCACAGATTTCATCAACGACTCACCTACATATCACATCCGATTGAGAATCTCAATAATATCTGACTCGTATCGTTGATGAATCGTTGATGAATCTTATTGACTCTGCCATCTCAATTTAGTAAATTCCAATCCGATTGAGGAAACAAGATGAAAGCCGCTTTTCGGATGTGGAAAAACACCAGAATGATCATTTTAGTCGCCGTCTGTGCGGCCATCTACGGAGCTGCGCTCATTGCTTTTAAGACAGCCATCCCGATCATCCCGGGGATCACCGAGGTACGCGTCGCCAATATCTTCCCAATGGCGTTTGGAATGCTATTCGGTCCTGCAGGCGCCTGGGGTTCCGGGATCGGAAATCTTATCGGGGACACCTTCGGGGGCACAGTGGGACCTTCATCCCTGGCCGGCTTTGTGGGCAATTTTCTACTTGGCTATCTCCCTTACACCATGTGGGCTACGTTTGTCCCCTTTGCTAATAAATCTCGCGAATGGAAAGCAGAAAGCTGGCGCAATTGGGTAAATTATTTTCTTATCGCATTTATTTCCAGTGCGGCATGCGCAGTAATCATCAGCGTGGCCGTAGATGCCCTCGGGATTGTGCCTTACGGTATTTTGACCAAGATTATCACCTTTAACGATACCCTTGCCAGTTGTATCGGAATTTTCCTATTTATTTCCGTCTATGGTATCACTAAACATCAGCTCAACCTCTTCTGGGTCGACGTCATGGAAGAAAGTGACACCACCATACCCTTCGCCGGCATCATTGGCGCCTGGGTGGTTACCGCAGCTTCCGTATTCGGCCTTCTCGGCGCAATGATCACCGGTCTTCCGGCAGCCACCATTGGCTGGACCTGCACCCTTGCCATTGTTATTGGCAGCCTTCTCCTTTAAGATCATGCGATACAAATTTAGAGTTTAGCATTTGAAGTTCAAACCACTTCGGATCTCGTGCTTAAGATCTGGGGATTATCGGATGGCGACTGCAATTTCGATTGAAAATCTGACATTTACGTACCAAGGAAGCGAACGGCCCGCCCTTCAGAATATCCATGGCCAGATTGAAGATGGAAGCTTTATCGTAGTGATGGGGCATGGAGCGGCGGGTAAATCCACGCTCTGCTGCAGTCTCAATTCCCTCGTGCCTAGATTCTTTCGTGGTGAATATCGGGGTCGTGTTCTGATGAAGGGAGAGGAAGTCGCCCGACACCGAGTCGCTGAAATGTCACAACACGTCGGATTGGTTCTTCAGGACTTTGAGGCACAACTCTTCTCGACCAATGTCGAACTGGAAATGGCCTTTGGGCCGGAAAACCACTGCCTCCCTCACGAGGAGATTGGGCGCCGTATTGAGCGATATCTCAGGTTCACGGGGTTAGAAAAACTTCGCCACCGTGAACCATCTAGTCTCTCCGGAGGGCAGAAGCAACGCCTGGCCATCGCTTCAGTCCTTGCATTGGAGCCACGGGTCCTTGTGATGGACGAACCGACCACTGACCTTGACCCGCTTGGCCGGGAAGAGGTTCTTTCGGTTGGTAAAAGTATTCAGGAAAAAACCCGCGTTCTTCTCATGGTAGACCACGAGCCGGAAACAGCCGTCACGGCAGATCAAGTCTGGTTGATGCGTGATGGTCAATTAGTTTCAAAGGGTCCGCCTTCGGAAATCCTCGTGGATGTGGCTGCAATGGAATCTTGCGGGATCAAGACCCTCCCGACAGTAGAACTATTTCACTCATTGAACTGGCCGGGAGCTCCTCTCACCTTCGAAGGAGCCATTGAAACTATCCAAAAGCATCACCTGGCCCAACGCCTCGAGCCCAAGATAAAAACAGCCTCTTCGGGATATCTTCGGGGATTTCCAGTCCTCCGGGCGGAGGAATTAAGATATGTCTATCCCACTTACCGAATTGAGGCACTCCGAGGAATTGATCTAGATATCTACGAAGGTGAATTCATCGCGCTCTTAGGCCAGAACGGCTCTGGCAAGACCACATTGGCAAAGCATTTTAACGGTTTGCTCAAGCCTGCGTCCGGACGCGTGTTGGTGCAGAACAAATCGACGACTGAATATACACACCGGGAAATGGGGCATTCGGTCGGATATGTGTTTCAAAACCCTGATCACCAGATTTTCGCAAGAACAGTTGCTGAGGAAGTGGGTTTTGGGCTCAAGATGCAAGGGGAACCCCCCAAAACGATCGAAAAGCGCGTGGCAGAGGCGCTGGAGGTGGTTGGCTTACAGGGATATGAAGAGAAGGTCCCTTTCGCTTTGACGAAAGGGGAACGACAATGTGTAGCTGTAGCCTCTGTGTTGGCAGTTCAACCACGTGTGATCATTCTTGACGAGCCGACCACCGGCCTTGATTATCGTCATCAACGAAATATGATGGAGGTGCTAAAACGGTTAAATCAAACCGGGCATACAATCATTATGATCACCCATTCAATGTGGGTGGCTGCTGAATATGCAGCTCGTACGATTGTTATGAAGAATGGTGGCATCCTTTCCGATGGACCAACACGCGCAGTCTTCGCCGACGAAGCCCGGTTAGCCGAAGCTTCGTTATCTCCCTCTTTGCTTGTGCGATTGAGCAACTGGTTGGGCACGGAAGCCCTCACAGTTGAACAGATGGTAAAAGAATTAAAGAGGCAGTAGGGAACGCCCGCCTGCCGGACGGGCAGGCATATATGCGTTCCTTACATATTTGTGTTCGCTACTAAACCAGACGTCCGCATGCATGGGTGATGCACCCTATAGCGAAGGACTCTTATGAACATCTTCCTTTATCTCGATAAAGATACCTGGGTTCACCGGCTTGATCCGCGGGCGAAGATGATCAGTACATTAATAATCTTTGCCATCTGTTTGTGTTTTAACCACCCCCTCTATATGGCAGCGATCAGCCTGGGTATCGCACTGATGGCGATTATGGCTGAGGCACTGCCGAATTTTTGGCGGCTTCGCTTCATCCTTGCCCTACTCATCGTTTTCAGCGCAGTGACGTGGCCCTTCTTTGCAAGAGGCCCCACCCCTTTGTGGTCATTCGGATCACTTTATGTGAGTCTGGAGTCTCTTCTTTACGGCATCGCCATGGGACTGCGCTTGGCGACTTTCGTAGGCACTGGCTTGATCTTTCTCTCGACAACGCGAAATGAGGAATTGACGAATGGCCTGATCCGGATGGGATGTCCTTACTCAGTAGCCTTTGCCCTGTCTACAGCGTTGAGGCTTGTGCCCACTTTTGCAGGTGCCGGAGCGACCATCGTCCAGGCGCAGGTATCACGCGGGTTAGACCTGGAATCAGGAAATATATTTAGCCGTGTTCGCAAGTTCATTCCCCAGGCCGTGCCCCTCTTTATTTACGCCATTCGTCACACCAACCTTTTGGCGATGGCTTTGGAATCAAAGGGATTCAGCCCCGAATCAAAACGAACCCTTTACTATGAACCCCGTATGCGGGTAATCGATTATGTGGCCCTTGTATTTCTGGTGGCGATTTTTGCCATATTGCTCTATGCCCGAGTAGGGTTACACCTCGGCGTTGTGATCCCGGGCCGTCTCTAGTGCCGCTTCTCGTTCGCCATTTCGGGCTTACCCCGAAATTCAATGTCGATGAGCTGGATTTTTCACGGGAATGACGAATCGGTATCTGAGCAAGGAAGGATGAATTTTAAAACAACTTGGGTTATGTTATTATGAGCGAAAACATTGAGAATGGATAAAGAGATGGAACGAGAAAATCATCTTTACTTAGTCTCCACAGCAATTATTGACAGCGACAATAACCGTATTAGAGAATATGCGGCGGAGGTGACTAATGGGTCGGCACACCCCGTTGAAATCGCCATAAAGCTCTATCTGGCTGTCCGGGACGGTATTCGTTACGACCCTTACGCCCCTTTTTATCTTCCCGATCATTACCGTGCCAGTTATGTTCTGAAACGGGGCAGAAGCTTCTGCGTGCCGAAGGCATCTCTTCTTTGCGCCCTGGCAAGAGCTTGCGGTATTCCTTCACGCGTCGGTTTAGCAGATGTGCGTAATCATCTTACCACGAAGCAGCTGATCGATTTCATGGGGACCGATCTCTTTGTCTGCCACGGTTTTACGGAACTGTATCTGGAAGGAAAGTGGGTAAAAGCCACGCCGGCTTTTAACAAGGAGCTTTGTGAAAAGCATCATGTTCCACCACTTGAGTTTAACGGCTGCGAAGATTCCCTCTTTCAACCTTGTAATTTGCAGAATCAAAAGTTCATGGAATATGTGACCTTTCGTGGGGTTTATCCCGATATCCCGGTAACCCATATTGTTGAGGCGTGGAAAGAAGCGTACGGTGCGGACCGTGTAAGGTATTGGATAAAAGCGTTTGAAGAAGCAGAGGGCCGCAGCCTCTCCGATTTTGAGAGCGAGGAGATCCTGGACGAATCGTCAGTTTAAAATCCTTGAAATCCTACCCTGAATCAGGTATGTTGAGGAACCAGAGGGAGGAAAACCCAGATGTCCCAAAAAAAGATTTCAGAGATTTTGAAGCTCGTTGAATTCCTTAACGAGGAGGTGAAAGAAGTCTCGAAAAGATTAAGCCGAGTGACGCCGAAAGAGGTGAGTGAAAAATTAGGAGCCTTAGCTCTTCTCCGGGAAAAGATCCTCAATCTTCAGGTTGACCTCCCCCTGGATATAGAGAAAAAACTTTCCGAACTTTACCCCTCCATCGATAAGATCAAACAGAAACCATCATAATTTGCTTCGCAAATAGTTCGGATTATCTTTTTAGGAATTTTTCTCAGATTTACCACTCCGAACCCTGAACTCCGAACTTATTACTGTTCAGTAGAAGGCGAGGCTGGCAAAGCTGACCACGGACTGGGTCTCCGGTGTAAAGGCTTGGCCGTATTTTAGAACTTTTCCTTCTTTCGCCTCCAGGAGCTTGAGCATCGAATAGATCGCCGGGAAACCGCAGATTCTCCTCCGATCCCTCTCGGCTGCAATCAATGAGAAGAATCCCTCTCCATCCATCTTCTCCACATATTCCAACATCTCCTGGTCTTCCTGAGATAAGATCCTGAGTCCGTATTCATTCATCCCTTCCCGATCTCCGAATTGACGGCCCACATGAGCCAGATCAGCGCTGGCGATGTAACAAACCTCTCTCCCGAGGGATAAAACAGACTCACTCAGCGCGTCGATGAACTGGCGGACGGGTTTCAGCTCCACGGGAGAGATTCCCTTCTCAATCGCCTCATGAAACGATCCAATCAGGATCGGGACGATCTTCAGGGGAACGGGTTCCGGGTAAAGGTATCGAAGAAAGACCGACTGAAATTCTATGGAATGCTCACTTCGTTGAACCCCCTGGTCTTCAAAGAGATCCTCGGGGTAACGGGATTGGATGGCATCCACCAATTCCTGATCGACGCTCAACGTGCCAAGCGGCGTCACGAAATCCTTGCGGGTGAGGCAAAAGACATTTTTCATGGGAGCGTGAGCAATTCCTAAAATTACAAAACAAAGGGATAAATTCTTCTCGGCTATTTCCCGATGGGCAAAGGCATAGCAGAATCCCCCCCTCTGAAAATCGATGTGAGGCGCAATCACTCCCTTTAATCCGCTTTCACCCTTTCTCTCTCCAAGCGATCCCGGACCATTCGTTCCCTCAAAGTATCCTTTTAGTTGAGCCCTTAATCCATTCGGGTCTCCCTCATAACTTTTTCCAGCAAAAAGGGGGTCCCGGAAAGGAGCCTTCCTAAAATTTTCCTCCTTCTGCCTTAGGGCATCTTTAAACCGCTCTCCTTCAAGATAAAGAGCCTCATCCAGCTGGTTGACGATCTCTTGCAATTTTTCAGTATAAAGAAACTCTCCAAACCTCCTCATATACTCGGCCTGAATATCCAAGATCGAGTGGCGGCCATCAAAAAGGGAAACGACGAAATAAAGAGGCGGCGACAAGAAAAGCGCCTTTTCGCTGACGTTCTGCGGGTCCTGAAGACAGAGCAGGCTTTGGCCTGAATTTTGAACCGGAAAAATATTAACTTCTCTCAGCTTAGGGTAATCCACGACGCTGCCCCTTTGAAATGAAAGGTGGAACAAGCGAACAGATCATCCAATAGGTTTGGGAATTAGCTAACGGGAGGGCTGACGGCTTCTCGTTCAGCGCTTCGTGGCTCCGTATGTTTGAGCGCCAGCTCGATGGCCTCATCCATCCTCTGAATGAATTTGAAATTCATCTGTTTCCGAATATGTTCGGGGATCTCTTCCAGGTCTTTTTCATTCTTTTTCGGAAGGATGATGGTCCGGATCCCTGCTCGCATTCCTGCCAGAACCTTCTCCTTGATTCCTCCCACGGGAAGGACCAGGCCTCTCAGGGTAATCTCTCCTGTCATGGCGACATCATTCCGGACAGGTTTGTTGGTCAACAGGGACGTCAGTGCGATGAACATGGTGATTCCGGCCGAAGGCCCGTCTTTTGGAATGGCACCCGCCGGAACGTGGATATGGATGTCATTCTTTGCAAAAAAGTCTTCTTCGATACCGAGTTCCTTCGCTTTGGACCGAACATACGCCAGGGCAGCTTGGGCCGACTCCTTCATCACATCGCCCAATTGCCCCGTCAAGGTCAACCCCTTCTCTCCCCTCATCTTCGTCACTTCCACAAAGATAATGTCCCCCCCGGTAGGCGTCCAGGCCAAACCTGTGGCCACGCCAGGTTCAGAGGTACGCTCCGCCACCTCGGGGAAGAACTTGACCGGTCCTAAAAACTTATGCAAATTATCGGGACTGATCATTACTTTCTCCTTGATCCCCCGTGCTACATCCTTGGCCACCCCTCGGCAGATCGTCGCTATCTCTCTCTCCAGATTTCTGACCCCTGCCTCACGGGTGTATGAGCTGATGATCGTCTGAAGCGCAGCATCCTGAAATTCGATATACTCCGAACTCAACCCGTGCTCGCTGATCTGCTTAGGAATCAAAAATTGTTTAGCGATCATCATTTTCTGATCTTCGCTATAGCCAGGAAGCTCAAGGGTCTCCATCCGATCCCTCAGGGCAGGAGGAATCGTATCGAGAACATTCGCGGTGGTGATGAACATCACCTTTTGGAGATCAAAGGGGACATCGATGTAGTGATCGGAGAAGGAAAAATTCTGCTCCGGGTCCAGCACCTCGAGAAGTGCAGAGGAGGGGTCTCCACGAAAGTCCATTCCGATTTTATCCACCTCATCCAACATGAAAACGGGATTATTCGACCCTGCTTTTTTGATTCCCTGGATGATCCGACCAGGCAGCGCGCCGACATAGGTGCGGCGATGCCCCCGGATTTCGGCTTCATCCCGAACTCCCCCTAAGGAGATACGTATAAATTTGCGCCCCATCGTTCGGGCAATGGACTTTCCGAGCGAGGTCTTGCCAACCCCTGGCGGGCCGACGAAGCAAAGGATCGGACCTTTCATGTCCGCCTTCAACTTTCTAACCGCGAGATACTCCAGAATCCTTTTCTTTACCTTCTCCAAATCGTAGTGGTCTTCATCCAGGGTCTTTTGGGCATTATCGATATCCAGATTATCCTCGGTGGTTTCAGACCAGGGAAGTTCTGCCAGCCAGTCTAAATAAGTTCTGGCAACCGTATATTCCGCCGAAGCGGGAGGAATCTTGGCCAACCGGTCCAACTCTTTTTCTGCAGCCGCCAAGGCATCGGCCGGCATCTTGGCCTTCTTAATCTTTTCTTTGAGTTCCTTGATTTCGCTGGAATGTTCGTCCAACTCTCCCAACTCTTTTTTGATCGCCTTCAATTGTTCGCGAAGATAATATTCCCTCTGGGTCCGATCCATATCCTCTTTAACTTGAGATTGAATCTTGTTGCCCAACTCCAATACCTGAACCTCTTTGTTCAGAAAGAGATGGACCTTCGTCAAGCGTTCTCGGACATCAAAGGTTTCAAGAATCCCTTGTTTTTCAGTCGTCGAAATATTGAGATTCGAAGCAATCAAGTCGGCGAGGATGGAAGGCGACTTGATGTTAGAAACCATTGTCCCTAACTCGCTGGTCAGGTAAGGAGCCAGCTCGACAGCTCTTGAAAAGAGATTTTTCAAATTCATCATCAGAGCATCGATCTCCACTCCTTGGACCAACCCCTCGTCGATCACTTCACTCCTTGCCTTGTAGTAGGGTTCTCGCTGAATGTATTCCCTCACCTTCATCCTCGAGACCCCCTGAACGATCACTCGCTGGCTTCCATCCAACTCTCGAATCATTCTTAAAATCAGGGCTGCAACACCCACCGAGTAAAGATCCGATTCTTTAGGGTCCTCAATCTCAGATCTCTTTTGGGTGATGACTCCAATAATGCGATCTGAATCCATCGCATCGTCGATCAGTTTGACGGACTTTTTTCTTCCGACCATGATAGGCAATATTAAATCGGGGTAAAGAACTGTTCCCCTCAAAGGAAGTATTGGGAGCTCTTCCGGGACAACCACTTTGTCATCCTTTGACTTTTCGTCCCGATCAGCACCCCCCCTTGGCAGAAATATCATCTTATTTATCCTCCTGTGGCATTAGCAGTAGTTCTAAATTAACATAACCACTCTTCCCTTGACTGTCAATGTGCCCTATCCTTTCCATATTAATCGCCTTTTCTTTGAAGAGTTCCAACTTTTCCCAGAGAGCAAAGACTTATCTTACGGGGACTCCGCTAATGGTAAGGTTTTCCGCAGAGATTACAAACTCCCTTTTCGTTGATTGTGCCGATGCAATTTCCGTCACTACAAGGAATGCGTTCGGAGAAGTCGATTTCCGCCTTTTCTCTCTTCACCGGCTTTCCACACTGATTACAAAAGAAGCTTTCCTCCGGGGTTTCCCCTCCGCATTCCGGACAAAGAACAAAAGGCAATGTCTCACCACAACGTGGGCACTTCATTCACTCCTCCTCCTCATGGAAGCTTCTTATAAAACGATCTACATCCCGTTTGTTTCGTCTCAGTTCGTAAAGGAGTTTCTTGGTACCTTCATCAGGAAAAAGACGGTTCAAATCATAATCCTTTTCCGGAAACAGGGCGTTCAGATCGATCTCCCGCGTCTTTTCTCCTTCTTGACCTGTTTTTTCTAACGGCTCGTCTTTCTCCCCCATAGAACCTATATAGGATAGCCATCTTTTTTTGTCAACCTATTCTGTTGTGGAATCTGCTTGATTTACACTCACAATTCTGCTCCGCTCTGAATTCGAGAGATTCCGCAATCCTTGCCTTCCGGCGCAGGCAGGCACGATCATCAGTCCGGATTTGATGGGGCGCCGAACTGCATCTGATAGAGTCTAAAATAGATGCCCTTCAGGGCCATCAATTCCGCATGGGACCCGATTTCTCGGATTCTTCCTTTATGAAGAACCACAATCCGATCGGCATGCTCGATGGTGGAAAGCCGGTGAGCAATGACAATGGCCGTCCTTCCCTTCAGCAACCGGCTCAGTCCCTGTTGAATCAGTCGTTCCGTTTCAGGATCGACATGCGATGTTGCTTCGTCGAGGACAAGCACTTTGGGGTTGATCGACAAAGCCCTCGCAAAGGCAAGCAGCTGCCTCTCCCCGGCAGACAACATTTCTCCTCCTTCTCCCACCTTTGTCCGGTACCCTTCCGGTTGCCTCTGGATAAACTTTTCTGCATTCACTCCCCGGGCGACTTCGCTCACGGTTTCGTCACCGATCTTCGTATTTCCCATTCGGATGTTCTCGAGGATATCCCCGGAAAAGAGAAAGGTATCTTGCATCACCAATCCGATTTGAGACCGGAAATAGTTCAAATCCATTTCCCGGATATCGATCCCGTCGACAAAAATAGCACCTTCTTCGACATCGTAGAATCTCTCGAGCAGGTGCAGCAATGAAGTTTTCCCCGCACCCGTGGCACCGACAATGGCCACCGTCTCACCCTCATGAACTGAGAAAGAAACATCGTTCAGGACTCGGTCCTCTCCATTGTACGAAAAGGAAACATGGGAAAATTCGATGTTGCCCCTGATCTCCTTTTTTCGAGGTGGGGGCGGCCCGGTTTCGGGTCGTACCAGTGCGGAAATGTTTCGATTCTGGTCGAGCAATGAGAAGATCCTCTCGAGTGAGGCCATCGCCGATTGAAGGACATTATACTTTTCTGAAAGGTCTCGGATGGGCTGGAAGAACATCCGGATATAGGAAAGAAAGGCGACCAGGACTCCAAGGGTGATCCTTCCCTGGATCACCTCTCCCCCTCCATACCAGAGGAGAAGGCCAACGGCGCCGGAGCTCAGGATTTCAACGAGAGGGACAAAAAAAGCGTAAATGGAGATCTGCTTCATGTTGGCCAGATAATATCCCTGGTTGATCCTTTCGAAACGCCGACGATTCTCCTTTTCCCTTCGAAAGAGCTGAACGACTCGAATGCCCGAGAAATTTTCGTGAAAATAAGAATTCATCTGGGCAATCCTCAAACGGATCTCCCGAAATGCGTCACGAGCTCGACGGCTGAAGAAGAGGGTGGCGACAAAGATCAGGGGAATGACGGAGAAGGAGACCAGGGCAAGTGGCCGGTTGAGCTCAAGCAGAAGAATAATGATCCCGATCACCAGAAGGATATCTTTTAATAGGTTGACCAGAACAGAGGTAAACATCTCATGGACGTTCTGGATATCGTTCGTCAGTCGGGTCACCAGCCTTCCCACCGGATTCTTATCAAAAAAGGAAACCGGAAGTTCTTGGAGATGCGAGAAGACCTTCATTCGGAGTCCATGCATCATCCTTTGGCCCGCTAACTCTATGGAATAGACCTGAGAAAAATTCAATCCAAAATTGATGACCAGAATGAGAATAACGAGGAGACCGATCCGGAAAACCCCTTCGATGTCTCTCTTCCTCAGAATGAGAAGGTCCTCTCTTTTCAAATCCTTCATTCGATCCATCGAGATGAACGAGTAAGATCTACTCTTCCCAAAAAAGGACGGATATTTTCTTACAATCAACTCCTCTTCCTGCGTAGGTGTAAACAGATAATATCGATTTTTCGTGAGGAGACCATCTTTTTCAAAGAGGTTCATCTCTTTTCGATCCATCGACTGTAAGGCATCCGGAGGAAGAAGAAATTTCCCCTTCTCTTTCTCCGCGATGAACTTCTGCCCATACCGGCTCAAGAAGCGATGTTCCTCCGGAGAGCCGTCCCCCTTCAAGACCACTTCTCTTGCTGACACGACAATATAGCGATCGATCGCTTCCTTGGTAAGGTAAGGGATAAGGAGGTCTAATCCTGCCATGATCAAGACGAAAATGAGGGAAAAAGTGATCAGGCCCCAATAAGGTCTTAGAAATCCCCATAACCTGAGCATGAGCTTCAGGTCGTAGGGTTTCCCTAATTTACCTTCTTCCATATAACCGAAGTCAGTGTACATAAATTCTGAATCCTTGACTCCCTACGCTTTATGCATTCAAACTGCTGCAACGATGTTGATTGAGATCCGACTAAATCCCAATCACCAAATCCGAAGCTCCAAACAAATCCCAATTACCAATGTTCAAATCAAATCACCAAAAGCAAAAAGGATTTTCCAAAAATTTTGGTCATTTGAGATTTCGGTCATTATTTGGGTATTGGTGCTTGAAAATTGGTTATTCTTTTGCCAGTTCTTCCTCCCACTGCCTCTGCCAATAGAGGTCGGCATAAATTCCGCCCTTGGAGAGGAGCGTATGGTGATTTCCCATTTCCGCCACCCTTCCCTCTTCAAGCACGACAATTCGATCCGCCCTCCGTAAGGGTGCAATTCGGTGGGTGATCAGGATGCTGGTTTTCCCTTTGAGGAATTTCTCCAATCCCTCCAAAACCCGCTCTTCGGTCTGAATATCCACCGAGGAGAGGGCGTCATCCAAGACGAAGATGGGCGGATTCATCAGGATGGCACGGGCAAGTGCAACCCTCTGCCTCTGGCCGCCGGATAGGGTAATCCCTTTCTCTCCGACTACCGTCTCCATCCCATTCGGGAATTCGGTAATCTCATCATAGATCTGAGCAAGACGCGCCGCCTCTTCGATCTCTCTGTCTGAAGCGTCAAGCTTCCCGTAGGCGATATTCTCACGGATCGTATCCGAAAAGAGGAAGGTGTCCTGCTGGACATATCCGATCGATTTCCTCAGGGTTTCCAGGGCGATCTCATGAATCTCAACCCCATCGATAAAGAGAGAACCCTCGGGTGGTTCTAAAATCCTTGCCAATAGATTGCAGAAGACCGTCTTCCCAGATCCGGTCCTCCCAACCATGACGATTCTCTCTCCCTCCTTAAGCGAAAGATGGATGTCCCGCAGCAGCGGGTTCCCTCCATTTCCTGGGTGAAAGGTGAGGCCCTTTATATCAATTCTTCCTTTCAAGGGTTCTAACAGAAGGACTCCTCCGGCATCGAAGATCTCCGGCGTCTCTGCAAAGATTCGGTTCAGGCGAGTCATGGATGCTCCACCTCGTTGGATCACGTTGATCCCCCATCCCAGAGCCATCATGGGCCAGGCAAGCATTCCGAGATAGCTCATAAAGGCCACAAAGTCTCCAGGTGAGATCGATTGAAGAATGGTCAGTCTCCCCCCCACGTATAGGACGATGGCCAGGGAGAGGTTGGAGAATAAAAGGATGATGGGGAAAAACATCCCCCACACTCTGGTCACATTCAAATTTTTCTGAACGTAATCCTTACTCAGCTGAGAGAGTTTCTGCTCTTCCGTCTTCTCCAGAACATAGGATTTGATCACTCGAATTCCCGCAATCGCCTCCCTCACTTTTTCGGTGAGTGAGGCAAACGCTTTCTGAACGATTTCAAAACGATGATGAATCGTACGGCTGAAAAAAAGGGTAATCAAGGTAATCAATGGCATAGGAAGAATGGCAAAAACGGTTAACTCGGGATGGATGTAAATCATGAAAAAGATGGTCAGCACGCCCAAAATGATCGTATCCACCAAAAAAACGACTCCCAGCGACATGGCCATTCGAACCGCATCGATGTCGTTGGTCGCATGGGCCATCAGGTCTCCGACCTTCATGCGTGAGAAATAGGCGGGCGAGAGAGTTTGAAGGTGATTAAACAGACGATCTCTGAGCGACATTTCCATCCGGCGTGTTGACCCCAAGAGGAAATACCTCCAGATATACCGAAGACCGCCGATTCCCAGGGCAAGGATCAGGACCTCTAATCCGTAGAGAAAAAGGCCCGCCGGAGAAATCATTCCCGAGGCGAGGTCATCCACGGCGTATTTGATGACTCTCGGGATGAGGAGTTGGAGGATATCGACAACGAGCAGAGCGACGAGCCCGATCAAGATCTGTCGTCGGTTTTCAATAAAATCGTTCTTAAGAGTCTTAAAGACCTTCATTCTTTTTACTCTCGAATTATTCCAATTTAATAAACCCCACTTAAGAAAGTCAACTCTTAGCCTTGCGCCTATGTCTCTGCGCCAACGACTTTTTTGAAAACTTGAAAAACGAGGGGTGGGCCAGAAGCCGAAATATCTTGACAACCTTTCCGGATTTTGTGAAACTGGATCGGCAAGAACTGAACTTATGACTCATTTGAAATCCCCACCCCCCATTCTTACGAAAAAGCTGGAAGGAATACCCGAAGGTCTTCCTCAGGAAGAGGTCGATCGTCTTCAGAAACTTCAAGGGAAGCTGATCGATTTCCTCCTACACTTAATCCAGGCTTTTCTCAGGACAGGGTATTATACCCCGGAACACCCTGAATCAGCCCGGGCTAAAGAAGGACTCTACCAGCAATTTAAGGACCTTTTTGAAGGGGAGGATGAAGTCTCGTTCCTCGTCAGGGAACAACAGGACCAAAAAGAGATCCTGGTCGAAGGCATCCTCCCTGAGCCGCAAAGACTGAGCAGAATGATGATAAGAGGAATGGGAGAGCTTTACGTTCCAAAATTCGCCCAATATCTCGAACGGAAAGAGCTGATTACCCTTACCCTTAAGAGTCGGATGGCGCAATCCGAATTCACACAGTTTGTTGATCTCATGAGCGATCCCTCTCTGGCAGATATCCGTCGAAAACAGGACAAAGAAAGGTTTACTCAGTCACTCCTGAGTCGAGGGATCCTCAACATTTCCTTTATCTTCAATGAAGAACTTCTCGCCCCGGACAGAGAGATGCCGTGGAGAGCCCGCGTCGCCCTTTCGCGCATGCGGAAGGATTTAAGAATGACGCCGATTTTCCAAAAAATGATGGGTCAGGATATCAATCAGATCCGAAGGAATCTTCTCCGAGATTCACTGCGACCGAACCGGCAATCCGATCTCCTTTGTGCAATTTTGCGGAACAGCGACCTCTCGGCCACCTCTGAAAGCAGGGAGGAGGTGATCGAAGACGAAATTATTGCTTTCTTACAGAAACAATATCTCCTGGGAACCTCCAAAATCCTTCTTCGGGAACACCTTGCCCTTAAGCAACTAAAGAGGGGGGATCCCTTTGAGAAAAAATCGGATCGATTGGTTAAAAAGATCTCTTACCGATTAAGAGGGGAAGGCACGAAGGAGGCAGAAAATCTTCAGGAAGAATTCTTCCGAAATCAGTTGATCGACCTCGACGATCTTACACCAACGCTAAAAAGTAAAATTTTGCTTGAAAGATTAACCGATAAATTTCTGAATTATACCGATCAATTCTTCCTCCAACTCGACCAGGCCATGGAGAAAGAAAAATTTCTCAACGTGGCCATTTCTTTTGTCAAGATCATTCCAGAACTGATCCGAAGAGAACGGTATGCGGAGATCCTGCGGATCCTAGAAACGCTGAAGAAGCATTTCCATGAAAAAAGGATGTGGGCCCTATTGGCAGGCCATATCCTCGAAGAGATTGGAAAAGGAAAAATTCCTCTGATGTTACAGGAAAACTTCCTCTCCGGCAAGAAAGAGACCAGGATCGCAATCGTTCCTCTCTTCGCCGCTCTTGAGGTCGGAGCAATCCCTCCACTTCTCACTATTCTGAAAACCAGCGATGATCAGTGGGTGAGGAAGAATGCATGCGAAGCCTTGATCCAGATTGGACCCGTTGCAGCTGCGCACCTTCTCAAAGAATTGACGGAACAGCAAACCTCCGTCGAAACCACCCGCGACATCCTCAGGGTTCTCGGAGAAATCAAATCTCCCGAGTGGAAAACCCCACTAATGGAGATCTCTAGAAAGTACATCGCCCACGAAAATCCAAGGCTCAAGGAACAAGCCCTTTACACCCTCTGCCAGGTGGGAGGTGCCGAGGGTGAAGAAATCTTTCTGCGAAGCCTTTCCGATCCTGATTTGGATGTCCAAAAGAGAGCCGTATGGTGTCTCGGGATGATCAAAAGCGCCCGAGGTGTTGAAAAAATGATAGACATATTGAAAAAAATGCCCTTAGCTTCGAGTCCACAGACCAATCCGATGGAAACACAAATCTACTCCGTCTTCGGCATCGCTGGAAACCTGATGATAGAAGGGAGGAGCTTAGAACAGGTCCTTCTCGAAATATTGGAGAAAGGAGGGTTGAAAAAATGGTGGGACCCTTTTCAGAAAAATCTTCTTACGGAGAGGTCATTGGGGGCTATCCTCGATGCTTTGGGAAAAATCGGGACAAAGGAATCCGCGGAGTTCCTAAATAAACTGGAAAGATCCCTGAAAGGTCCGCTGGCCTCGAAATTGAAAGAAGCTCTGGCGAAAATCGGAGAGCGAACGGTCCGTTCAAAACGTTGAACCCGTCGGAACTTATTTCGAAATCGAACCACAAATAACGCGTTCAATCAAATGACTACGAAGATCAGGGCGTTTTGATCACGTTGGTTGCCTGAGGCCCTTTCGGACCATTGGCAATCTCGAACTCCACGTCCTCTCCTGCACGAAGAGATTTGAAACCGTCCCCCGTAATTCCTGAATAGTGGACAAATACGTCGTCCCCCCCAGTCTGTTCGATAAATCCATATCCCTTCTTTGTGTCAAACCATTTTACGACGCCTTTTGCCAAGACATTGCCCTCCTTTTCTAAAGCGCTCTTTACAGCGGCATTTGATATCACTAAACAATTTGGATGTCAAGATTTTTATATTGAGAAAAGCCAAAGATCTCAACGTCCGGGAAGGTTCTTGGATTCCAACTAGGAGAAGTTTTAGGAGGGTTCCTAAAGGCCTTTTTTCTGCTCGAAACCGCTCAAAGAAAAATTTTCTCTAATTCGGATCTTTCGCAGGGTGTGGTCATGATAATCAGGGTATCGTCTTGTCTCAGAACATAGGCTTCATCCGGATTATAAATCCAACGTTCTTTGGCCTTGATCGCAAGCAAGAGTACGTTCGGGTGCTTCTTTAAATCCAATGACTTAATCGGCCTGTCGACAAATGCCTCAGAAACCGAAATTTCTTCAATCCGAAGATTTTCCTCTTTATCCCTCATCATCGTGTCGAGAAAAGACACTACGGTTGGCCGGACCATCTCCGAGACGATTCTCAACCCACCGATATAGGAAGGAGAGACCACCGCATCCGCTCCCGCCTTTTTTATCTTTTCCATATTCTTTAGGTCATTGCAAGCCGCGATTACCTTTATAACCGAATTGAGGGTCTTCGCGGTGAGGCTGATGACAAGATTTTCATTATCATCCCCCGTCACGGCAAATAATCCCAGTGCCTCGTTGATCCCGGCTCTGGTCAGAATGTCACTATCGGTAGCATCCCCTTCAACGAATAACTCGTCCCGTAACCCCCCGATCGTTCGTTCCGTTCTTGCCTTGTCGTTGTCCACGATGACATAAGGTCTTTTTGTGCTGTAAAGTTCTTTCACAATATAAGACCCTACCCCTTCAACACCACAAACGATGTAGTGCTGTCTCAATCTACCAATCTCTCTTTCCATCTTCCTTCTCCAAAAGGCTTCTTGAAGTCGCCCCTCTACCATGAAATCAACCACCTTCGACAAAAAATAGGCCGCTATACCAATACCGGACAAAGCAACGAACATGGTAAAGACCCTCCCTGCTGGGCTATGGGAGAGATCGATAATTTCGCCATAACCGATCGTGGTGACGGTAATAACTGTCATGTAAAGGCAGTCAATAATGGAATACCGTCCCCCACCGATGATCGAATAGCCCACGGTCCCGACCGCCAGAATGCTGAGCAAGGCTGCGAAAAGGCCAACGTTCCGTTTAGTGAAATGTAATAGAAATTCTCTTAGCATTCTTCTTGAAATGAAATTTTTTCAAGGATTCGGCAAAACGTTCATTTATTAAAACCAATTTCCTGCCATGGTGATACCGGAAGTCTAATCTATCTGCGCCGATCTTTTCAACTAATTTTTACACCGTTTCTCAGACGCCCCACGAGAACCTGTCAAAAGGTTCAGAACTCTCTGAGCCAATCCGGCCTTCCCAAAATACCATACGAATCCTTTAAAAATACAGAGTTTACCCCATTCTATTTTGGTCATTCTTCTAATTAAATAGTCTAAAGATTCCAAAAGGAATCCATAACATTATTTTGATAGCCAAACCTTTCCAAAGAGGTAACCCCGCACAATGGCGTCTCCGGTCGGACTTTGTTCTTTGGTCTTCTCTATCTTTTTTCTCCTCTCGGGATGTGCGGTTGGACCGGACTTTACCCGTCCTTCCGTAAATGTTTCGCAGAATTGGCTGGAGGGGAGCGATCCGCGAATAAAGAATGAAGTGGCCGAATACCGTAACTGGTGGCGGATATTCAATGATCCGGCTCTGGACACACTGATTGACCGGGCTTACCGGGAAAACCTTTCTCTCAGGGTCGCTGGCGTTCGGGTTCTGGAAGCCCGTGCCCAGCTCGGCATCGCCGTCGGAGAACTTTTCCCTCAAACTCAGCAGGCCTCCGGTTCCCTTCAATACATCCAACCGAGTCAGCACTCCTTCCTGGGGGCTGTTTCCGGTTCCTCATCCCCTTCCATCAAGTACTGGCAATCCCAGATCGGTCTGGGGGCCAACTGGGAAATCGACTTCTGGGGAAAGTTCAGGCGGGCGATTGAGTCAGGCAATGCCAACTGGCTTGCCTCTATTGCAAACTATGACAACGCCCTGGTGAGCCTGACGGCAAATGTGGCAAATTCCTATATCCTGATCAGAACCCTCGAAAAACGGATTGCCATTGCCCGCCAGAACGTGGAGACGCAGAAGGAGAGTCTGAAAATCGCCGAGGCCCGGTACCAGTACGGCACCGCGTCTCAATTAGACGTCGAACAGGCCAAGACCTCGCTCCATAATACGGAGGCTTCCATACCTCCTCTTGAAGCCCAGTTGCGGCAGGCCAAAGATGCCCTCAGTGTGCTACTCGGTTTGCCGCCGAGCCTTCTGGCGGATGAACTGGCGGGCTCTTCAGATATTCCGGTTTCTCCAACCCAGGTCATCGTAGGCATCCCTGCCGATCTCCTCCGCCGCAGACCGGATATTCGAAGTGCGGAACACCAGGCAGCGGCCCAATCCGCCCAGATCGGCGTGACCAAGGCAGACCTTTATCCCGCTTTCTCCCTCACCGGAAGTTTCGGCTTTGTCTCGACGGACCTCGGAAAGTCCAGCCTCAGCGATATGTTCAAATGGAGTAGTCGTAATATCCAGGCTGGCCCCTCATTCCAGTGGAACATCTTCAACTATGGCCAGATTACGAATAATATCCGCGTTCAGGATGCCCGGTTCCAGGAGTTGCTCATAACCTATCAGAACACCGTCCTCGCGGCCCAACAGGAAGTGGAGGACAATCTAATAGCCTTTCTGAAGGCCCAAGAGCAGGCCGGATCTCAGGCCCAGAGCGCGACAGCCGCCAGGAGCGCTCTTGATCTTGCGATCCAGCAGTATCGGGGAGGCATCGTCGATTTTACAACAGTCCTGGTCGCGCAACAGTCCCTACTGACTGTCCAGGACAATCTTGCTACGACTCTGGGAAACATCGCGAGCAACCTGGTCGGGGTGTATAGAGCCCTGGGCGGTGGCTGGGAAGTCCGGGAAGGAAAGGATTTTGTTCCCTCAGAGATCAAGGGAGAGATGGCGAAACGCACCAACTGGGGCAAGTTGCTCAAACCGCCATCTTATAATCCGCTGCCTTCAGAGGAACCCAAGTCTCCTATCCGGCTTCCTGATTGGTAAGGAATTATTTGGAGGGTCAATAAATGGTTTGCAAGAAGAACAGCGCCTTCTGGCGCATCTTAAGACTTTCAGCCTGGACCATCTGTCTGATCTTGCTCATCCTTCCGATTGCCTGCAAAAAAAAGGCCCCTCCTCCACCGCCACCTCCCGCAGTGACGGTCGCTCAGCCGGTCCGAAAGGTAGTAACCGATTACTTGGAGCTGAGCGGGAACACTCAAGCCATCTACACGGTTCAGTTAGTCGCCCGCGTTGCCGGGTACCTCGAAAAAGTCTTCTTCGAAGACGGACAGCTGGTGAAGAAAGGACAGACCCTTTTCCTCATACAACAAAATACTTATCAGGACACCCTTCGGCAGACGGAGGCCCAAATCCTGCTTCAAAAAACCCAGCTGGAATATGCCGAGAAACAGTTGATCCGGTATTCCGATCTTTTGCAGCAGAAGGCCACCTCGCAGGAAAACGTAGACAACTGGCGAAATCAACGGGATTCAGCCCAGGCAAACCTGAAATCCGCAGAAGCGGCCAGAGACTTAGCCCAGCTCAATCTGGGCTATACAGAGGTGACTGCCCCTTTTGACGGCAGGATCGACCGAAGGTTGGTCGATCCCGGCAACCTGGTGGGTACGGGCGGGAATACAGTGCTGGCCGAACTCAATCAGATTAACCCCATCTACGTCTATTTCAACATCAGCGATGCGGATCTGGCCCGCCTGATGAGTGAAGCCCATTGGACGCCGGGTCAAGTTCGCAAGGTGGAATGGCCAATCTTCGCCGACCTCCTTAACGAAAAGGGTCAGCCTCACACAGGCCAACTCGATTTCGCATCTATTAGCCTCACACCGACCACGGGTACCTTACTGATGAGGGGCGTTTTCCCGAATTCCGATGGGAGGATCATGCCGGGACTCTATGCCCGTGTACGCGTACCTGTTAAGAAAGGCCCTGCCTTGCTCGTGCCCCAGGAGGCTATCGGATACGACCAGCGCGACTCCTATGTGTTGATCGTGAATGAACAGAATATGGTGCAACGGCTGAGCGTCAGAACAGGGACGATGGTCGACCACCTGCAGGTCGTTGAGGACGGCCTTTCAGGAAAAGAATGGGTCGTTGTCAAGGGAGTTCAGAAAGCCATTCCGGGAAGGCAGGTCACCCCGGAGAAACAGGATGCAAGGACCTCCTCTGAAATATCTCCTCAAGTATCGAAGACCTCTCCTGCAACCTCTCCTCAAACACGCTCTGCGGTAAAGGAAGGTCCATAATGTCGCGTTTCTTCATCGAGCGGCCGATCCTCGCAAATGTTCTGGCCGTTATCACCATCATTATTGGCTTTATCAGTTATTATCGGCTTCCTGTGGAGCAGTATCCGCCGATCACACCGCCCACGATCCAGGTGACGAGCCGTTACCCCGGCGCGAGTGCTGCAGTCGTTGCAGAAACGATCGGAGTTCCCATCGAGCAGGCGGTGAACGGAGTGGAGCGCTCGATCTATATGTCTTCCACGAGCAGCAGTGACGGGTCTTATACACTCACGATCACGTTTGATGTCGGAACCGACCTGGACAAATCTCTCATCCTCGTCCAGAACCAGGTGAACAGCGCTCTGGCACAACTTCCTGCCGGCGTCCAGGTCCAGGGGGTGAACGTAAGGAAAGTCTCTACCAATATCCTGCTCGTCATCAGTTTGTATTCTGATGATAACCGGTTTGACGAGGCCTTTCTCTCGAACTACGGCATTATCAACATGCAATATCCTCTCGCCAGGTTGCCTGGCATCGGCCAGGTAAGGGTCTTCGGTGCAGGTCAGTATAGTATGCGCATTTGGTTAGATCCCAACAGGCTCAAACAGTTCGAATTGACCGCGACGGATGTCCTCAATGCCATTGGTGACCAGAATGTCCAGGTGACGTCAGGCCAGTTGGGAGCCCCTCCGGTGACAGGCGATCAAGCCCTTCAGTTTACGATCAGCAGCCTGGGCAGGCTCTCCGACGTCGATCAATTTGAAAACATCATTGTGAAGAGCAACGTCGGCCCGAGCGCTCAGATTGTCCATTTGCGCGATGTTGCCAAGGTCGACCTAGGACAGCAATCGTACTCGAATTATGCCAATGCCGGCTTTGCCGATAAGGGTGGCCTCCGATCGGCGCAGGTGGTCGTCTTCGCCTTGCCTGAAGCAAACGCCATCGCGGTTGCAAACACAGTTTACGAGGCTGTGGCGGAAATGAGCCGTGATTTCCCGGAGGGTCTGCAGTATGCCATCCGATTTGATACTACAAGGTTTGTCCGTGAAGCAGTATCCAAGGTTTATGAGACACTTTTCGAAGCTGGAATCCTTGTCCTAATCGTGATTATGGTATTCCTACAGAGCTTCCGGGCGATGCTCGTTCCTGCTACAACTGTTCCCGTTACCATTATCGGCGCCTTCGCGGCCATGATCGCTCTGGGCTTTAGCATCAATATCATGACCCTTTTCGCGCTTGTTCTGGCAATCGGAATCGTGGTAGACGACGCCATTGTCATTGTGGAAAATAGCGCCCATTATATCGAAAAAGGCCTACCCCCAAAGGATGCAGCGATCAAAGCGATGAGCGAGTTGACAGGCCCTATCCTGGGCATCACCATTGCATTGATTTCGGTCTTCTTGCCTGCTGCCTTTTTACCCGGCATCACCGGACAAATCTTTCGACAATTTGCCCTGGTCATCGCTGCCACCGCCGTGATCAGCGCAATCAATGCCATGACCCTCAAGCCCGCCCAATGTGCTCTCTGGCTCCGCCCAAGGTCTGAAAAAAAGCCAAACTGGTTTTACCGAGGCTTCAACAAATTCTATGAAAGGATGAAGCGCCCATACATGGGGCTTGTCAGACGCATGGTAAACCACACTGGGCTTATGGCAGTCGTCTTTTTTGTCATCATTGGCCTTGCGGGCTGGCTGTTCGTGGAGCGTCCAACAGGCTTTCTACCGGAGGAGGACCAGGGATACGCCATCCTGTTCACGCGTCTTCCCGATGCCGCGGCCCAGCCCCGAGCGCGTGAAGTATCAGCGAAGATCGACACCATCCTCAAAAATACTCCCGGCATTGCCGCCTGGGTGACGATCGGTGGTTACTCAGTCCTCGATGGGGCCAATGTGTCTACGGTTACAACCACATTCGTTGTCTATAAAGACTGGAGTGAACGTGGTTCTGCCTTGAGCCAGAAGAACATCGTCGATGGCTTGAACCGTGACCTTTGGATGATCAAAGAGGCCATGGCGATTGTCGTGATTCCGCCACCCATTCGGGGCCTTGGGCAATCAGGAGGCTTCCAGATGATGGTGGAAGACAGGAAGGGGAACGACCTCGAATCCCTCCAGAACGTGGCAAACCAACTGATCGAGAAGGGTAACTCGCAGCATAATCTTAGCCGCTTGCTAACTCCCTTCGACGCGCACAGCCCCCAACTCTACCTGGACATAGACAGGACGAAGGCTCAGTCTTTCCAGGTCCCTGTAACGAACATTTTTGAAACGCTTCGAGGCTACTTGGGCTCCTCTTTTGTGAATCTGTTTAATAAATTCAATCAGATATATCAGGTGTACATTCAGGCCAATGACCGTTACCGCACCAAACCAGAAGACATTAAGAATCTTTATACCCGAAATATTAGGGGAGAAATGGTGCCCCTCGGCAGTCTCCTCGAAGTGAAGCGGACACAAGGAGCCGAGCTGATCACGCGCTACAACCTCTATCCTGCGGCTGCTATCTTCGGTCAAGCCGCGCCGGGGTTCAGCTCGGGCCAGGCCATCCACGCGATGGAGGAACTGGCGAACAGCATTTTACCCAGAGGGATGGGTTACGATTGGACGGCAACCAGCTATCAGGAGAAACAGATCGGTCACCAGGCATATTTCATCTATGCCCTGTCCATCACCTTGGTCTTTATGGTATTGGCCGCATTGTACGAAAGCTGGACATCCCCGGCCGCGGTTATCTTGGCAGTGCCAATGGCGTTGATAGGGGTGCTCGTCGCTCTTCTCATCCGAAGCTATGACAACAACCTCTATACTCAGATTGGACTGGTGCTCATGATCGCATTGGCAAGCAAAAACGCCATCCTCATCGTCGAATTCGCCCGCGATCTGCATCGAGAAGGGATGTCGATCACCGAGGCGGCGGTCGAAGCGACAAGTCGACGATTTCGGCCAATCGTCATGACCTCCTTTGCCTTCATTCTGGGCGTTGCTCCCCTGCTCTTTGCCACCGGGGCAGGCGCTGCCGGCCAGCGGGCAATCGGCACGGTCGTCTTTGCAGGCATGCTTTCTTCCACGCTTTTGGCGATCCCCTTTGTACCGGTTTTCTATGTGATCATGCAGCGCCTGAGCGAGCGAAGAACAAAGGGCAAAACTCCCCCCGAGACTAAAAAACCGGGCCCCGAAAAAGAGAAGAAGAATCAGAACAGTGAAGTCTAAGTAGGATCGGTTTCGTTAAATTAGGCCTGGCTCGGCCGTAAGATGGAGGTTAGCCATGTTCGGCAAAAGTATCAAATTGTTTAAGCTCTTCGGTTTCCAGGTCAAGATTGACTTGAGCTGGATTTTCATCGCAGTCCTCATCGCCTGGTCTCTTGCAGTTGGTTATTTCCCATTCCGTTACAAAGATCTCTCCACACAAACGTATTGGTTGATGGGAATTGTCGGGGCAATAGGTCTCTTTGCCTCAATCGTATTCCATGAGCTTTGTCATTCTCTCGTGGCCAGAAGATTTGGCATTTCCATGAAGGGCATCACCTTGTTTATTTTTGGCGGCGTCGCGGAAATGGGTGAAGAACCGCCGAATGCCAGAGCTGAATTTTGGATGGCTATTATGGGTCCGGTCTCCAGCGTGGTCTTAGGCATTGTTTTCTACGGGCTCTATCGCCAGGCGCTTCGGGGGAATTGGTCAATGCCGGTGATCGCAACATTTCACTATCTGGCAGGGCTCAACGGTCTTCTGGCTGTCTTTAACCTTCTTCCCGCCTTTCCACTCGATGGGGGTCGTGTGCTTCGGGCAATTCTCTGGAGTTTAAAGAAGAACTTCCGATGGGCAACACGCCTGGCCTCCGGGGTTGGGTCAACATTCGGTGCCTTAATGATTCTCTTAGGGCTTTTCAACGTCTTGAGGGGAAATGTCGTTGGCGGAATATGGTGGTTCCTGATCGGCATGTTCCTCCGAAGTTCGGCGAAAATGTCCTATCAACAGATCGTCATTCGTAAGGCTCTTGAAGGAGAGGTGGTCCGACGCTTTATGGTTTCTGATCCCCTGACGGTCGAGCCGTCGATCACGATCAAGCAACTTGTGGAAGATTACATTTATAAATATCACCTGAAGATGTTTCCGGTTGTAGACGCCGACAAGCTCTTGGGCTGCGTATCGACCAGACAAGTGCAGGAAACTTCGCGAGAGGAGTGGGACCGGAAAACGGTGAGAGAGCTTGCAACCCAATGCTCAACGGAAAATACCATCGGGCCGCAAGCGGATGCCATGGAAGCTCTTTCAAAAATGAACCGCACCGGTTCGAGCCGACTGATCGTAGTTGAAGGGGGCCATGCGGTGGGGGTGATCACGCTTAAGGACTTATTGAAATTTCTCTCTTTAAAAGTGGAACTCGAAGAAAAGTAGAGCGGATGTATGGCGGGGTCTTTCCCTTCTTCATGAACCCTTTCGGTGGCGAAGGAATTCGATGATTGCTGGTAAAATGGAAAGAACGATGATCGTGATGATGGCCAGTGAAAAGTTACGTTTAATGACTGGAATGTTACCGAAGAAGTAGCCTCCTAAAACCAAAATGAGGACCCAACCTATCCCGCCGATGACATTGTAAGCAATGAAGCGGCCGTAGGTCATGCTTCCGATACCCGCAACAAACGGCGCAAAGGTGCGCACGATTGGAACAAATCGAGCAATAATAATCGTCTTGCCGCCGTATTTTTCATAGAATTGGTGAGTCCGATGGAGGTGCTTTTTATTGAAGAGGCGTGATTTTTCCTCAGTAAAAACCTTCGGTCCAGAAATATGACCAATCCAATAGTTGGCGGTGTCTCCTGCGATGGCAGCTATCGAAAGAAGAATAATGATCCACATTACGTTCAATGAACCAAGCGCTGCAAAGGTTCCTGCCGCAAAAAGCAGCGAATCTCCCGGAAGAAAGGGGGTAACGACCAATCCTGTTTCTAAAAAGATAATTAAAAAGAGAATACCATACGTCCAAAATCCGTAGTTCCGAATGACCAGATCGAGATGGACATCGAGATGCAATAAGATATCAACTAGACTTTTTATGAATTCCATACCCCGCCTTCATACGATCTTTTCGCTCACGAAATCTTGAACTCAATCACGAACGGCCCCCGGCGACCGCAGGCAGCCCGGAACACATCGGCAAAACCCTCCAGTGTTTCCACCCGTGCGGCCTCCACGCCCATGCTTTTGGATAATCCGACCCAGTCGAGGCCAGGACGGCCCAAATTGAAGAGGTTGTTTGAAGCAGGGCCAGGAGCCTGCCCTGCCTCATGCAACTCGGCGTACAGGATCAAGTAAACTCGATTTGAGAAGACCACATTCACCACGTCGAGATTCTCACGCGCCTGCGTCCACAGTGCCTGAAGCGAGTACATACCGCCCCCGTCTGACTGCAAGCAGACGACTTTGCGGTCCGGGCAGGCCACTGCCGCACCGGTAGCGCACGGGAAACCGTGCCCGATCGCCCCCCCGGTGATTTGGATCCAGTCATGCGGTGCAGCATTAAACGTAGGTGGAAAGATCGCGCGGCCCGAGGTGACTGCGTCCTCAACCACGACCGCGTTCTCAGGCAGCAGCGCGGCGATCGTCGAGCCAAAACCCTCTGCCTTGAAACGGCCGGTGCCGATACTCGGCTTTGGCCCTGCTTCCGGGACCGGCACAGCCTGGGGTGAGCCAAGTTCATCAGCAAGCCACTCTAGCGCGGCCACACCGTCTTGCTCTGGACGCGCCAGTACCTGCACCGTACAGCTCTCCGGAAGCATGAGACTTGGTTTTCCGGGATAGGCAAAGAATCCAACAGGGGGCCTCGCGCCTACCAGAATCACATGTTTGAGGCCTGCCAGTGCTTTGATGGCCAGATTAACTAGATAAGGGATGCGGTCCACCGGAAGCCGGCCGCGGCCCCGCGCCATACGGTGTACGTGTGTCGGCGTGCGAAGCATTGCGCCGCTTACATGTGCGATTCGCTGTGCCGCAAAAAGCCCAGCTTCACCGAGCACCTGTCCGCTCAGAAGAAGCATCGCCGGCTCGCCTGAACGTAGGATCCGCACCGCTGTCTGCACTGCCTCACGCGTCACCTGTGGCCGTACCGGCACGGGCAGGGGGAAAACGGGGTCACTCCCATCGCTCCAGGCGACATCCGCCGGCACGATCAGGGTGGCGATCTGCCCGGGGGCAGTGCGCGCCGCCTGCACCGCTTCCGCGACATCAGAGGAAACCTGCTGCGCAGAGCTGCTCGTTCTCACCCAATGCGACACCGCACCCGCGAGCCCCTCGGTATCTGCGGTCAGGGGCGGATCAAAAGGCCGATGATAGGTGGCATGGTCTCCGATGATATTTACGACCGGCGTATTCGCCCTGCGGGCATTGTGGAGGTTGGCAATGCCGTTCGCAAACCCTGGCCCGCAGTGAAGCAGCGTCGCCGCCGGTTTCTCTGCCATCCTCGCATAGCCGTCGGCACAGCCGGTCACAACTGTCTCGGCCAAACCGAGCACGGGACGCATCTGTCCTACCTTGTCGAGAGCCATGACGAAATAGATTTCAGTGGTGCCGGGGTTGGCGAAACATACCTCAATCCCAGAGGCCATCAGGGTTCGAACCAAGCTTTCCGCTCCAGTCATACTCCCCCTCGTTGCCAGAAACTCTCACTGCCGTTTCGAAATGATCAATGGAGAGACTGTACAATTTAGGGGTTGTTGGTTTTCACACCCACAACCCCTTTCTCGTATCTCTATGGATTATGTTCAACTAACAGGAATTAAGATTTCTGTCAAGAAAATCAATCTATTGGGCAGGATCAGATATGTGAATTAATACAAAAAAAGGCAGAATCGGAAGGACGAGCCGATTGCTTAACGTGTTGAAGAAATCAGAAAAGGCCTTGAACCACAAAGGTTTCTGGCCTTTTCTTTTGAGAAAAAATCTTTGAAAGTTGAGTAACAGGTGTTCTGGCCGGCTAATCAGGGACTATCAACGGTTCCCGGCATTTTCGATGCAAAGGTAAGTCTATTTCCAACACTTTAAGCGACCGGCTCGTCGGAAGGACTCTGCCTTGGGCCTCCTTAACTCTGCCCATATTACCACCGGCCTTCGGGTTCATTTCCCATTTCATTTGGATTAAAGAGGTTGATATCAATATGTCCCAATCTCTCAAGATTTGGTGAATCGAAGGGGGCTGGCGGATTACCAGTACCTACACGATTCGACACAAACTCGAGCGGAAAGACAACCGCGTTGCTCTCGTGTCCCTTGCTATCAACGACAGAAATTTTTACAGTCAGCTCTGTCCATTCCGGCATTTTGGATGCATTGTTGCTGAAACTATTCCATTGGAGATATCCCACAAAATGATGTCTATCTTTTTCTGGAATATAGACCCAGTCTGTTGGATAGTGGCCGTATCCGGCCTGATCCACGACAATAGCAATTTTTTGCATGTCAGCGGTTGGATCATCCGCCTCGATATAGAACCTTAAAGGATCTCCATACTTCCCCATCTCTGGTCCAAATGCACGGGTGATTGTGGGTCCTGTCGACGCAGGATTAGGTACCGCCCATCCAAAGGTACATGTAAAAAGAATCCCCAGACAAAATGCTAAAAACAAATTTAGTTGTCTAATTTTCATCTCTAAACACCTCCTGTTAATAAAAATAATCAAAATTTTTTAGATTTCAATGAGTCTGAGAGAAGTGTGCGGGAACTGAACCCTAAGCTCTTCTGTCCATATCTTTTGACGTATTATCCGGGTGTTTTATTCAAAACTGTTTATCGTTAAATCCCACCGATGAAGCACATTTAGGTGGATATCTAAGATCTCTAGGATGTACCTCGCAGACCTATTTGAGAGAATATGGTTATTTTGAACCATATGAAAATGGTTCCCCAGGAGAATTGTTTGAGGAGCTAAACTCAAGGTACACTCTTCTGGAAGAGTGAGCTTCCTTTCAGTTGAAGAGGTAATACCATGACAAATTTTTTCAGAAAATAGAAAGGAGGTGAACTGCTGAAGAGAGGAACCCTCAAAGAGGAGTGGGCGATCAGTCCCTCGGCCAAGGGTATAAAAGACCAACTTCGTTCAATGAGAGGGAAGGAGCCCACTTGTAGCTTCGACTAAGATGAAGAATGGCCGGTGTAAAAAGATTGATGTTTATGATTGTTCGGGTAGGAAGTTGATCAACTTTACATATTATTTCGTAAAAAGGAGGTGGTTGATAAGAGACGGTGATGAGGTGTTGGCGTTGGAAACCCAAAGAAAGAATAAATAAAAGGAGGGCAAGTCATGAAAAAGATTGCAGTGTACATTCTGGCATTAGCGCTGTTGGGATGGTTGTTGCCGGCAATCCTGCTAGCAGCAACGAAAAGCGACTTTGCACTATACGACCAGGAAAGCGTAGGGGTCATACCGGATATAAGTGTGCAGTGTGGTGCCACAAGTGGCGGAGGAACGACATTTAAGCCAACATCTTTCGTTGTCTATATCACTATGAGCAACCGCGGAGATTTAGGCGGGGTGAACGGATTTGTCCGTGTGACATATCAGGATGGAGATTTTGTAGAGTATGCGATTCCAGTAAACACGACCCTCCAAATCACTTTGTCAGGAGGAGAAACACCGGGCGTGGATCAAATCATTACTGTGTCTGGGACAGGCGGGGCAGTTCTTGTGGGTCAGATAAGCCTGCAGGCTCCCCAGGGAAAGCCGCATCCAAATCTTTTTGGTCAGACTACTCCTCCGAGCGTTTTCTGTTCGACAAGGCCGGGGCCTTAGTAGTACGGCGTATGGACAGGTGAGCAGGGGCTTTCCCCGAAGCCCTTGCGTGACCTTTTTCTGCAATTTTAACCGGTCCAGATTGTTAGAGGCCCTTTGCCCCAGGCTATAGAGCCTATTTTAGACGGAATGAAAGAACTTCTTATCCCTGACATCCCGATCGTGCTTTACTTTATGTAAGTTTTGAATAAATATCAAAAAGCGGAAACTTGAGGTTTCGATTCTCTAAATTAGGATTCGGTCGAAAGCCCGTTAAGACTTGACACTATCTGGAAGCTTTACCATAACCGCTTCGCCTTTCGCACAGATCTCGCCCTCGGCAGACAATGTCACCTCCACGATGACTTTCCTCTCGGAAATTTCTTTTGGCCTTCCCTTCAACTCGAGGACTTTGCCGACAGGAGTCGGTTTCAAGTAATCTACTCTTAAAGAAGCTGTTACAAAACGTGAGGGTGCGCGGTCCTGCAGGCTGAAGCCCTCGGCCTGAAGCTTTGCCGCCGATGCCGTAGCGGCACCGTGGCAGTCGATTAATGAACTGATGAGCCCGCCGTAGGTAAATCCGGGAAAACCGCCGGTATAGTAGGCCTTCGGCCTATAATGACAGACGCATTCTTCTCCGTTCCAGTAGCTCTTAATTTGCATCCCGTCCTTATTGAGTCTGCCGCAGCCAAAACAATGTGCGAACTCATCGATATAACAATCTTGAACGGCCTTATCAGACATCGTTGCACCCCTTCTTTTGAATGTACGTGGTGATGCATGTTATTTCGCTCGGATCGCCTCCATCATTTGCCTCTTGATTTCGGCAGGGCTTCCTGTTGCGACGATTCGACCCTTTTCTAACCAGATGATTCTGTCCGCATAATGACTCGCCTTATCCAAGCTTGACTCAGCGCAGAGAATGTCTTTTCCCTCTGCCTTTAATTTTATCACGATCTCGGAAATCTTAATCATCATTGACCGTGCGAGTCCTTCCAGTAATTCGTCAAATAACAAGACACCGGGAGAGGTGACGATGGCTCTGGCAATGCTGATAATTTTCTGTTGGCCTCCACTCAATAATTTGCACTTCCGGTTGTAGAGGGATGCCAGTTCCGGCAATAATTCATCAATATTCATGTCCTTCCTTCCGGAGACTCTTCCGCCGATTCTGGCTACTTCTATATTCTCCCTAACCGTCATCTCTTTAAAGAGCTTTCTATCCTCCGGAACATAACCAATGCCGCTTTTCAACCGTTTGAAAAGGGGTATGGTGATGACATCTTGCCCATCCATCCATATCTGGCCAGAATCGACACCCACCAGCCCTGCAACCGCTCTCAGCACAGTGGATTTGCCTGCGCCGTTTCGGCCGCACAGGCAGACGACTTCGCCCGATACCTTCAAGGAGACTTCATTGACAGCTTTCTCAGTTCCGTAAGAAACCGTGAGTTGATCTATTTGAAGCAATTAGAATCCTTTCCCAACAAGGATCTCGATGACCTTTTCCTGGCTGAATACATGGTCCGGTGTTCCCCTGGCGATGAACTCCCCATCACACATGACGATTGTTTCCTTAGACAATTCTTTTACGAGATGAAGGTCATGTTCTACGATGATGGCTGCCAGATGGCTTGCTTGTATTTGATCCATCAGTAGACCCATGGTTCGATACTTTTCTTCTTCACCCACACCGCTTGTAGGCTCGTCAACCAATAAAATTCTGGGCTTCATCGCAAAGCACATTGCGATATCAATGACTTTCTTATACCCGTGCCCTAGGTTCTTTACAAAACTATACTTCACGGTTGATAGATCGAACAGCTCCAGCAGCTGTTCGGTTCTTTCATTGATCTCTCTTGCATTCTGGATGTCTTTGAACATCGAATAATGCTTCCCCGCGGCTGAAACGCAGGCAGTTCTAATATTGTCAAAAACCGTCATTTCCCCAAATACATGTTCGAGCTGAAAAGTCTTGACAATCCCTCTTTTGGCCCTTTGATCGGCCGGTACCCCATTGATCTTTTCGCCGAGTAAATTGATCTCTCCGCGATCCGGTCTGACTAACCCCGTAAGCAGGTTCAAAAAAGTCGTCTTGCCCGCGCCGTTTGCGCCGACAAGAGTAATCACCTGCCCTTGTGAAATCTCCAGAGAGATGTCGTTGACGGCCTTCACTTCACCGTAATGTTTTCTCAGCTTGCTCACGGTTATCAAAGGCGGCTGCTGTTCATGATTTGACATGCTGGTCGGTGCTTTCCTGTTGCTTTCTCAATTTGGATTTGATCCTGCCAAAGACGGCTTGCGCAATGCCGGTGACCCCGTCTTCCCCTACCGTCAAAACGATGATCGCGATGGTCAGTCCGATAATAATCTCCCAAAGGTCTGCGAACCATGTCGAAATAAAGAATTCCAAATGGATGAAACCGAATGCGCCAACGATCGGACCAACGACGGAATTGACGCCTCCAATGATTGCCGATTGAACGAAGTTGGCTCCATACCCCCAATCGAATGCCGATGGGCCCACGTAATTATAGGAGAATGCGAGAAGGGCACCGGTAACTCCAGCGTTTGCTCCTGCAATCGTAAATGCCAACCTCTGCATCCTGTTCACCGGAATACCGATCGATTCGGCCTTTTCCAGATCTCCGGCAATTGCCCGAAGCTGAAGGGAAAAGGACGAATTAAGGATCCGGAGCATCAGCACGATCATCCCTACTGAGACCAGCAGGCAAAAGTAATACAGGGCAAGATCGTTCAGTGGTATCGTAAATAGACTCGGGTTATTTATATGTGAGATCCCATCACTGCCGCCGGTTATTCCTCTCGCTTTGTATACGAGTGACCAGAAGACCATTGTTACGGCAATACCCATGACAGCAAAGTAAAAGCCCGTCCTCTTGGTGATGAAAATCCCCAATACGTAGGCGACGACGATGCTGATGACCAAGGCTGCAGGCAGCAATATCATCAGTTCATTGGTGATCGTGTACTTTCCTGCTGAAAAAGCAATAATGTAGCCGCCTATGCCAATAAAAATCGATTGTCCAAAATGGACCTGACGCAGAAGGCTATACAGAAAATAGACCCCAAAGGTTGCGGGTGTCCATAGTAAAAACTTCTGGATCAAGGTTCGCTGATACCCGCTGATAAAAAAAGGGATGATCACCGCTATGGCTGTTAACAGCAGTGTTGCGATCAATTTGGTGTTGCCGCCCCGGGAGGGAATCGCCATGCTTACTTCACGGTTCATCTGCTTGCCTTCACTCTTCTTTGTTTAATGTTTGAACTCTTTGCCCCATAGGCCGAAGGGCCTGATCATCAGTGTTGCAGAGGCGATGATAAACGGGATAGCAAGTTCGAGCACGGGCATATTAAGAGCTGTGACGACTCTGGCAATTCCTAGTATGAAAGCAGTCAAGACTGCTCCGCCAATGCTGCCGACACCACCGATGATGATTGTCAGTGCTGCCAAGAGAAGGGCGTTGCCCTCAATTCCGTAAGAAGCGCCGGCGATGGGGACATACAACCCTCCGGCCAGGCTTGCCAAGATTCCGGTGACTGCGAAAGTGATGATGGTAACGACGTTCTGGTTCACGCCACAAACCTGAGCCATTGTCCTGTCACCGTCCAGCGAACTGGCACGAAATCTCAATCCCCAGGAGGTTTTATAAAGAAAAAACGCCAGCACAAGCATCACCACCAGGGCAAACCCAAACATGAAAAAGTAATAGTTGGAAACAAAATTTTCAAGCACTTCGGTCGTCCCCATTTCTAAAAAAGGAGCTGAATAGGTAATCGGAGTAGTTCCCCATGTTAGTTTGATTGCACCGCTAAAAGCCATGAGCAATGAGGAAGTTGCGATCATGCGGTGAACGTCTGTTTTCAGGTAACGTTCAAATACCCCGTATATGACTAACGCTATTCCTGCTCCCAATAGGCTTACAAAAAGTAGAATTCCGAGAAAAGCGAGAAAAGAGAAAGTTTTCCCTAATAAAAACGTACTCAGCGAAACGGTTACATAGGCTCCTACCAGGTATATCCCGGCAAAGGTCAGGGAGACTCGTCCGGAGATGTATAAGATGAAGTTTAACGAAAATGATAGCATGATGATGTATGAGACCATAGGTAGGGCATTGAAGACGTACGAAAAGAGTGTGCTTAGCATTGGGTGTCTTTCAAGGTGGGTAGCTTCGGTGCTGGTGCACCTTCACCATGAATTGATAATTGCCTGTGCCATTCACCACAGCACAGGCAATTATCGCATGAGTGCAGCCGCTACTTTGCGACCTTATCCAAACTGTTGATGAACTGTTCTACCGTCATCCAGGGCGGCACGATTCTCAGGTAATCGGGAACCAGGTTCATATCCTTCATGACCCAGGTGCTTTTCTCTTTGTGAAGTCTACCGACAGCCATGCCAGGAGCAGTCGACTGGTGATTGATCATAGACGATACTCCATCGGGACCTACGATAGATAACCCATCCAGCATTTTTGCCACCATTGCAGGCGTCGGGTATTGACCGGTTAAATCATAGATTTTCTCGTATGCTTTTTTCAGATAAAGCAGACCCGTCAGCATATGAATGTCCATTCCATATGTGGGTAGAACACCCGTTTTCTCCAGGATCATGGGAGTGAGCTTGCTGTTCGGATAGCCCAAGGCATACGGAGGGAACGTACCATTACCTGCTCTGGTTTCTCCCAGTACGCCTTCCCTCGCCATCTCTCCCTTGGCGGTTCCACTGAAGACATCGAATACCAGGGGGACTCTTTTGTACAATCCCATCGCTTCGGCTTGATTATGCCAGGCCACTCCATCCGAACCCCAGGAGTATCCCACGTAGACATCAGGCTTCTGCTGCATGACGTTGGTGATATAGGCAGAAAAGTTAGGACCTGCTTCCCCGAACGGGTGATGGAAGATGTAGACGAACTTCACGTCGGGTTTGAACTTCAGCATAATTTCCTGAAAACGTTTCACGACATCGTGGCCCCATTCGTAATCAGGAGCGCCTATGGCGATCGTCTTTACATCGGGTTTTTCCTTGAGTATTGCGGTCACATGGGTAATTGACTGCATGACATCATCGGGTCCTATTCTGTAGACATATGTTGGATTGGGAATAACTTTAGTAAACAGAGCCATGGTCGTTGATTCAAGGAGAAGAGTCGGTATTTTCCATTTCGTCTCTACCTTCGGCGCAACGGCCAGTCCGGTACTGGAGGACAGGCATCCTAATATCGCTTCTACCTTGTCATTCTCGACCAGTTTTCCAAATACCTCGACTGCATTTTGGGCATTTTTTTCGTCGTATATGATTGCTTTTATAGGGCGGCCTAATATACCCTTTTCGTACTTATTCATATATTCGACGGCCAGCTCGGCGTTTATTCCGGCATTAGGCGAAAGTGTGGCAGCAACCCCCGACAATGGAACCACAAAACCTATTTTGATTGGCCCGGTTGGAATTGTTGCCTTCTGGTCGGCTGCACTCGCCACAGCACTTATGGTTCCCATTAAGAACACCGCGATCACTAGATACACAATGAAAGACCTACCTCTTGTGACTAACATTGATATACCCTCCTTCCATGAAATAAAATAATGATAGAGAAAATAGCTCGACTCTCCAGCGTAGCATTTCGTAAATTTCCGATATGAGCATGCCCGTGATTGGCTGCTGAGTGCCATTTAGGCCGAATCATCATATCGAACGATTGGGAAATGCTGTACTGGACCCCATTAGACGCAACTTCCTGGTTTTCACGATGACGGCGCGGACCACAATGCCTGGGCCTTCCCCTTGATGGGAGCCGGAACATCCGATGCCCGCAGATAGGTTCCCCAAAAGCAAAAGCCCCCGAGACACTCGCCAACATTACCATCCTTTTCCTTACGGTAGAGGTCCTCCTCAGTTTGTTGGTTGGTCCTTCCCAACGAAGGATTCCAATGCAAATGGGTGATGAGAACTTGCTTTAGGGAGCGTCGAATATATAATAAAGGAGATAGTATGTCAAGAAAAAGTAGCACCTCGATGATAATGTAGACAAAAAAACAATTGGGGTGATTACAAAAAACGATGTCTTGAAATCTGCATTGGAAGGGGATGGGGGCGTTTCATTGACTTCAAGAAGTGCCGTTCAGGGCAATTATCTGGGGGGAAGACATTTTCACTGAGTTCAGGAGGTATGCTCCGATTCTGAACGTAATGGAAGGCTCGACGCCTATATGGATACCAAACAAAAATAGAGGGTAACCGAGTCGGCTAACCTCTAGATCTTGTTGGCGCGCCCAGGGTGATTCGAACACCCGACCTGCGGATTCGTAGTCCGACGCTCTATCCATCTGAGCTATGGGCGCACTCATAACACGCATTATGGCGGAGAGAGAGGCCTACTACGCTTCTGCTGAAGCTTCGTAGGCTAAAGGATTCTCTTCTGTAACAGAGCTTTCCCCGATCCGGTCTTAAAATATTGTTCAAGTTCGATCGCCTTCACTTGATCTTTAACAGCGATATATGCTTCTAAGATGAACGGTGCCCTACTTTTAGTAGAATCCACCTTCCCAGAGTTATGCTCGGTCAATCGCCGACGAATACTATTCGTTGAACCCACATAAAGATTCTTATCTTTTCCGCTCTGCAGTATATAGACATACCACATAATTTAAATGGCCTGCCATCCGAAGCCTTGGCGTAGGATGGCGGAGAGAGAGGGATTCGAACCCTCGATCCCGTTATAAGCGGGATACTCGCTTAGCAGGCGAGCCCCTTCGGCCTCTCGGGCATCTCTCCAGTTATTCAATTCGAGTTATCAGTTCGGGGTCGGGAGTAACTAACAAAAAAAATAACTTATTTACTCCCTACCCCCCAATCAACGAGGGCTAGACAAGGATGTGATCTCGTCTCTGAACTCCAAACTCATTACCCGACTATCGTACATGGCTTGCCATCCGAAGCCTCGGCGTAGGATGGCGGAGGGAGTAGGATGTGCTCGCTCACTCCGTGAACTCCGCCTCCCTTCGGTCGCCGAACGATTCCTCACGCTTACCGCGTGAGGAAGGTTCTCATCCAACGTTCTAATGCTTTGCAAATGTATGCATGGCGGAGGGAGTAGGATTCGAACCCACGTCCCCTTTCGGAGAAGCGGTTTTCAAGACCGCCGCCTTAAACCACTCGGCCATCCCTCCGTTATTAAACCAGTTCGGAGTTCTTAATTCGAAGTTCGGAGTAATTCTAAATACTCTTGGATCTCCGAACTCCTAACTCCCAACTCATACGTTTTATTTCCGCTTTTCTATACGTTCCACCCCATAGAGATAGGGCCTCAAAACTTCGGGGATGATTACACTTCCGTCGGCCTGCTGATAATTCTCTAAAATAGCCACCAATGTCCTTCCAACAGCCAGACCGGAGCCGTTGAGAGTGTGGACGTATTCTGTCTTGGACTTTCCAGATATTCGATATCGAATCTTCGCCCTTCTTGCTTGAAAGTCCTCAAAGTTACTACAAGAAGATATCTCTTTAAACGTATCCTGCCCGGGAAGCCAGACCTCGATATCATAAGTCTTGGAGGCTGAAAATCCCAGATCCCCCGTACAGAGATTGACGACTCTGTAAGGAAGTTTCAACCTTTTCAATATCTCCTCAGCATTCGAGAGAAGCTTCTCCAGTTCCTCATAAGAATTCTCCGGCTTCGTAAACTTCACCAACTCCACCTTATTGAACTGATGTTGTCGAATCAACCCTCGGGTGTCTTTCCCGTAGGATCCGGCTTCCTTCCTGAAACAAGGTGTGTAAGCCGTATAATAAAGAGGGAGCGCCTTTTCTTCCAGGACCTCATCTTGGTGGATATTTGTTACGGGCACTTCCGCAGTTGGAATCAGAAAGTAATCGGTTCCCTCCACCTTAAAAAGCTCCTCCTCAAATTTTGGCAGCTGTCCTGTGCCGGTCATCGTCGTCCGATTGACCATGAAAGGAGGAAGCACTTCCCGGTATCCATGCTCCCGCGTGTGGAGATCCAACATAAAATTAATCAAGGCCCTTTCCATCTTTGCGCCGAGATCCCAATACAGGGTAAAACGGGCTCCGGTAATCTTCGCTCCTGTTTTAAAATCAAGAATCTCTAACTCTTCCCCTAAATCCCAATGGGCTTTTGGTTCGAAATCAAATTTCGGGATATCCCCCCACCGCCTGACCTCCGCATTGTCGGACGGATCTTTTCCGACGGGAACAGAGGGGTGTGGAATATTGGGAACGGTGAGGAGAAAATCCTGGAGGGCTTTCTCCTTCTCTTCAATGATCCCGTCTAACCCCTTAAGATCCTGTGAGACCTTTTTCATTTCCTCAATCAAATCTGAAGCATCTTGGCCCCCTCTTTTCCTCTTACTCACCTCTTCGGAGACTTTCTTCTGGAGGGCTCTTAACCTTTCCCATTCCTGGATGGTTTTTCTCCGGTCTCCATCGATCAAAACAAACTGGTCGAGATTAACGGCCTGACCTCTAGTGGCGAGACGGTCCCGCACCTCTTCCAGATGTTCTCGAATATATTTCGCTTCAAGCATAAGATCTAGCCTGTGAAAACTGAAAAATGGATATTGATATAATGTTACAAAGAAACAAAAAAATCAATTTTGATCACTCAAACAATCGTTTCTTTCCAGTATCCCCTATCTGCCGACAGACAGGCAACCCTCCAATATTCCAGATATTTCACATTATCACTAATTTCTGGTGGAATCAACTTTTGACTTCCTTTTGACTTCCCTTTGACTTCCCCTGCGAAAAGACCGAACCCGGAGTGGATGCAGAGCAGTGCGTTGCTACAAAAACCTTAGAGCTGCTTGAGACGCTAGAAGTATCAATTATTTTCTTTTGATCAAATCGGGTTTCGGCGAAAGAGGCTGCTTCAGGGAAAGATGTCCAGTGATGGTTTCGACCGGCTTCCCATCAATGAGGATTTGCACTCGTTTGATTTTTGGAAAATTGAGGGAAAGGGAGTTGACAACGGAATAGACCGTCATCATCTCGGCTGAACTTCCTCCAGGATGATCCTTAGAAAGGGCCTGGTTAAAATCAACTTTGGCTAACCCTGCGTCATTGATCTGAAGATTCAATAACTTTGTTCGGGGAGGAAGAGTACGTAAGAGGTTTCCCCCCGGACCCTTGATCAATTCAACCACGATCTCTTTTGCCTCCTCCTTCAATGCATCCTTTTTCAGAATCTTTCTCCTCTCCCCTATCAAATATTCACCTTCAGTATCTGAAAAATAGAGGAGGACTTCCTTTTTTTGGACTAAAATACCCCGCCTTGAAAAAAATGGTTTAATGGAATCGTATATCTGCTGATGAAAGAATACGATCAAACCTATCCCGATCAGGATGAGCAAAACAAATACTTTACCTCCACTGCCTTGTTTGGAGTTTTTTCTCTTACGTTTCGATTTCATGTCACGTCTTTTCCTCGTTGGACGCGGAGTACGAAATCATGCAAACTTTAGAACCATTTTTTCTTTTGGACGACATAGAGCTGTTCAAACTCTTCATCTGATTTGGTGAGATAAATGATGCCTTCAATTAGGGCTATAATTCCGAGCATGATGTTTGGGATATATAAAAATATCCATGTTATTGCGAACCCAATGGTGTTAATCAAAAGGTATATAAGTCCTGGACCTGTAAAGCCTAGGTAAAATTTGTGAATTCCTAGACCCCCAAGGAAAATGGCCAATAGGCCGGCAGTTAGTCTATTCTTTGAACTAGTAGAAGTACTACCGACTGCCACATAAACAGCCTTCGCGAAATTGCCTTCAACCTCGAAATCAACAGTCATCCCCCGCATTGGCACGCCTGTGCCTTTCCATTCCGATCCAGCAAATTGATACCTTTTCCCATCCGCACCTGAAATCGTGCCGATGTTCGACTGGATTGAATAATCTAAGATCTGACCTTTCATAGACCCTCCGCTCATCTTGAGTTTAATAAACCCAAATGTGGATTGTTAAGAGCGTTTGCATAAAAAAAACTCACTCATTTTAATTGGGGTATATATACGAAACCAAAGATTACGTGTCAAGCAGAATAGACCGTGCGTGGTAGCGCGCATTTCGCGACTTGCAAGCGACTTAGGCTAACGCGAACTGAATTACCTTCTTTTTCAAAAATTGTCCGGTATAAGAATCTGGATTTTGCGCCAATTCCTCCGGTGTTCCGCTTCCGACCACTTCGCCCCCGTTCTCTCCGCCTTCCGGGCCCAGATCGATAATGTAATCGGCTGATTTGATGACTTCCATGTTATGTTCGATAACAATGACGGTGTTTCCTCGGTCGGTGAGCCGGTTGAGAACGTCGAGTAATCTCTGGATATCCGCAAAATGGAGACCTGTTGTCGGTTCATCCAAAATATAGACGCTCGTCCCCGTCTCTCTCTTACTCAGCTCCCTTGCCAGTTTGATTCGTTGAGCCTCTCCTCCGGAAAGCGTTGTGGCTGGCTGGCCCAGCCTAAGGTAACCAAGACCCACGTCGCAAAGGGTCTGAAGTTTTTGACGTATGACAGGGATCGCTTGAAAAAATTCACTGGCCTCTTCAGCCGTCATCTCCAGCACATCGGAAATGGTTCTTCCCTTATACCGGATATCAAGCGTCTCTCGATTATAGCGTTTTCCATGGCACTCTTCGCAGGTCACATAGACATTGGGGAGAAACTGCATCTCCACTTTCAAAACACCATCCCCGTGGCACGTTTCGCATCGTCCTCCGGAAACGTTAAAACTGAAGCGGCCCGGCATAAATCCTCTCATCCTCGATTCTGGAAGCTGGGCAAAGAGATCCCGGATGGGTTGGAACACACCCGTATAGGTCGCCGGGTTTGAACGCGGTGTTCTTCCGATCGGCATCTGGTCCACGTGGACCACCTTATCCACATACTCCAGGCCTTCAATCCCTTGAACAGAGACAGAATGCTGCGGGGTGCGATAAAGTTGCTGGGCCAATAGGTGGTAGAGCGTATCAATTATCAGTGTTGACTTTCCTGATCCTGAAACGCCTGTGATACAGGTAAACACCCCGATCGGAATCTCCACATCGATATTCCTCAAATTATTTGCTGAGGCACCCCGGAGAACAAGATACTTGCCGGCGATCGGCCTTCTCCGGTCCGGGAGAGGAATAAATTTTTTTCCGGAAAGATATTGTCCCGTCAATGAATGCTCCGCCTTCACCAACTCCCCGGGAGGCCCGCTGAAGATCACTTCTCCGCCTCTCTCACCGGGACCGGGTCCCATGTCGATGATGTAATCGGCCGAACGAATCGTCTCCTCATCATGCTCCACGACGATGACCGTGTTGCCCAAATCCCTCAACCTTTTCAATGTTCCAAGAAGGCGCAGGTGGTCCCTCTGATGGAGGCCGATGCTGGGCTCATCCAAAATGTAGAGCACCCCTACTAAACTCGACCCGATTTGAGTTGCCAACCGGATGCGTTGGGATTCTCCCCCGGAAAGAGTGGCAGCGGTCCGGTCCAAGGTCAGATAATCCAGGCCGACCTCTATCATAAACCTCAATCGCTCTTCGATCTCTTTCAAAACCCCTCGAGCAATTTTTTCAGATCTCGGGCTCAACTCCAAACCCTTCAGGAAATCCAATGCCTCCTTCACATAGAGATGGGTCACTTCAGCGATCGATCTCCCACCCACCTTGATCGAAAGCACTTCTTTCTTCAGCCGCGTCCCTGCGCATTCAGGACAGGGGGCGACATTCATAAATTTCTCCACCTCCCCATTTGATTCTTCATCCTCTTCCTGCTCTTCCATATTTCTCCTCTCCATTTCCGGAATCACCCCTTCGAATTCCTGGCGGAAGAGATGGGATTTCCCCTTTCCTTTCACTTTGAAAGAGATTTTCTCTCCTTCCGATCCGTAGAGCAGGAGATGCTGAATCGACTTAGGCAATTGATGAAACGGAGTATCGAGATCGAAATGATAATGTTTCGCCAACCCTTGAAGGATGGGCCTGAGAAACGCCTCTCCCCTATCCTTCCACGGAAGGATGGCCCCTTCGTTTACGGAGAGTGATCGATTCGGAATGATGAGATTGGGGTCGAAATAACGCTTTGTCCCCAAACCACCGCACGCAGGGCAGGCCCCAACAGGACTGTTGAAAGAGAACATCCGGGGCGTGATCTCGGGAAAACTGAATCCGCAATAAATGCAGGAAAACTTCTGACTGAAGACAATGGGAGAAGATCCTTCTCTCTCAACCTTCACAATCCCCTCGGAAAGGTGTGAGGCAATTTCTAAAGAATCGTTGATCCTCTTCTCGGCTCCTTCTCTAACCACCAGACGGTCCACCACCACATCAATTTCGTGCCGTTTGTTCTTATCTAAACGGAGCTCCTCGCTGAGATCTCTCACCTGTCCATCAATCCTTACCCTCACAAAGCCATCGCGCCTGAGCTCCTCCAACTCCTTTCGATATTCACCCTTCTTCCCGCGTACAATGGGAGACAGGATCGTAAGCGACGTCCCTCTCGGGAAACGTAAAATAGTCTCGGTCATCTGCTGGAGAGTCTGAGAAGAGATGGGAGAGGAACAGTGGGGGCAGAAAGGCTCTCCGATTCTGGCGAAAAGCAGGCGGAGGTAATCGTAGATCTCTGTCACTGTGCCCACTGTCGAACGCGGGTTCCGCGACATGCCCCTCTGATCGATGGCGATGGCCGGAGAGAGACCTTCGATCGATTCCACATTGGCCCTCTCCATCTGCTCCAAAAACTGGCGTGCGTACGCCGAAAGGGACTCCACGTACCGTCTCTGTCCTTCGGCATAGAGAGTGTCGAAGGCAAGCGTGGATTTGCCGGAGCCGCTCAGACCGGTGATCACCACCAGACTATTCCGGGGGATCTCCACATCGATATTCTTCAGATTATGAACCTTGGCTCCGCGAATGATAATCTTTTCCATTGGTCTCCTTCTTTAAAAGAATTAACAGAAAAACCGCTTAGTGTAAACCCCGTGAGAAGGCCTCTTGCTCTTGATAGAAATGCTCACACGGGGAATTTAATCTGTATAACGGCCGACTACCTTTTGCTCCTCCCCTCCCCTCTCCCCCGGCGGAGAGAGGGAAAGCCTGCCTCCCGGTGGGCAGAGGTAAGGGGATTGTCATTCGTGAAATTCGTTATCATTCGTGATATTCATCAAAAAAAGTTTCTTGACAAACCAAAAAAGACCGTTATAATTTTGTTTGTTGAGTTTATTTTATTAAACTTATTTCTTCTTATATTGTTCTAAAGAAAAGTAAGCCAGGTGGGGTTGACTATGGCCAAGATATTGATCATCGGGGCAGGCGGCGTCGGAACCGTTGTTGCACATAAGGTTGCAAAAGTCCCACAGGTCTTCACGGATATCATGCTGGCAAGCCGTTCAAAATCAAAGTGTGATGCGATCGCGAAAGCAGTTGGCGGAAAGAAGATTAAGACTGCTCAGGTTAATGCGGATGACGTCCGGCAATTGGTCGAATTATTTAAAAGGTTTAGACCGGAAATGGTCATCCATGTGGCACTCCCTTATCAAGATTTAACGATCATGGAAGCCTGCCTTGAAGCTGAAGTCAATTACCTGGATACCGCAAGTTACGAGTCACGAGAGGTTGCGAAATTCGAGTATAAATGGCAATGGGCATACCATGAACGATTTAAAAATGCGGGTCTGACAGCCATTTTGGGTTGCGGCTTCGATCCGGGAGTAACAGGGGTCTTCACTGCTTATGCTTCCAAGCACCATTTTGACGAAATCCATTACCTGGATGTCGTTGACTGCAATGCGGGCGACCATGGAAAACCTTTTGCAACCAACTTTAATCCGGAGATTAATATCCGTGAAGTAACCCAGCGGGGTAAATACTGGGAAAACGGGAAATGGATTGAAACAGAACCTCATGAAATTCACAAGCCCTTGAACTATCCGAATATCGGCCCCCGCGAATCTTATTTGATTTACCATGAAGAATTAGAATCACTGGTCAAACACCTTCCAACGCTCAAACGAGCCCGATTTTGGATGACTTTCGGGCAGGAGTATTTAACTTATTTACGCGTGATTCAAAATATCGGCATGGCCAGTATCAAACCGATCCTCTATGAGGGCAAGGAGATTGTACCCCTCCAATTCCTTAAAACGGTATTGCCTAACCCGGGCGACCTCGGTGAACATTATTCAGGTGAAACCTCCATCGGTTGCCGGATCAGAGGCACCAAGAATGGAAAGGAGAAAACCTACTATATCTATAATAACTGTAAACACCAGCATGCCTACAGGGAGACCGGCACCCAGGGCGTGAGTTACACCACAGGGGTGCCTGCAATGATCGGGGCGATGATGTTCATGACTGGTAAATGGAAAAAGGCCGGCGTATATAACGTCGAACAATTTGACCCGGACCCATTCATGGAACTACTGAATCTGCACGGACTTCCCTGGCACGAACTGCACGACGTGGATCTAGAACTGTAAATCCGGAATGATGGAATATTGGAATGTTGGAATAATGGGATAAAACAATTTTCTTCAACACATTCTTATTGATTTCTAAACCCAATATTCCATTTTTCCACTATTCCATTATTCCCCCAAACATTTTTCAAACGTTGCAATTTTAGTGTGCTCGGAATGATGCCGATCGACTTCAACCAAATTCCCTCGCCTTGCTACGTGATTGATGAGGCATTGCTTCGAAATAACCTTCAATCAATAAAGAAGGTTAAAGAAGCAACTGGAACCGATATTCTCGTCTCCTTTAAGGCCTTCTCCAATTGGGGTGTGTTTCCGATTTTTAAAGAATACGGTTTTGGCGCTTCAGCGAGCTCACTCAATGAAGCCCGTTTGGCCTTTGAAGAGCTTGGAGTAAAAGCCCATACGTACTCCCCCGCCTACGAAGAGAAAAGTATCTCAGACATTTTGAGATATAGCAGTCATATTTCCTTCAACTCCATAAACCAATTGCGAAAATATTCTAAGATCGCCAGTCAAAACAAAGTCTCGATCGGTTTACGTGTTAATCCAGAGTTTTCAGACTCTACTCCCTATGACATTTACAATCCCTGCATGCCCGGTTCCCGGTTCGGCATTACTGCTGAGCAGTTTGGGGATACCCTACCCAAGGAGGTTGAAGGTTTCCATTTTCACACATTATTCGAAGCCGATTCATTTGCGCTTGGAAAATTGTTGGCTGTATCTTTAGAAAAATTTGGTAGGTTTTTACCCAAGCTCCAGTGGGTGAACATGGGCGGCGGTCATCTGATCACAGAAAAGAACTATGACATAAACCATCTGACCAAAATCTTGATCGATTTTAGAAATAACTATGATGTCAAAATCATATTAGAGCCCGGCAGCGCTTTTACCTATCAGACCGGTTACTTAGTCTCTACGGTATTGGATATTGTTGAAAATAATGGAATCAAAACGGCCATTCTCGATGTCTCGTTCACTTGCCACATGCCGGATTGTTTAGAGATGCCCTATAAGCCAGTTATCCTGGGCGCTACCGATGAAGTCGCTGGAAAGCCAACCTACAGAATGGGAGGGATTAGCTGTTTGGCAGGCGACTTCATGGGGAATTGGTCATTTGATAAAGAATTAAACCCCGGCGATAAAATCGTCTTTGATGATATGATTCATTACACCACCGTCAAAACCACCATGTTCAATGGCGTCAGTCATCCCTGCATTGGAATATGGAACGAAAAGTCAGGATTCAGATTAATTAAAGAATTTAATTACAAAGATTATAAAAATAGGTTATCTTGATCACTGGACTCTTTCGAAGATTTGTCGATATCCACGGTTTCCACAGAGGAACCCATTTCTATTTTAACGGCCTGGCCAGGAATTGAGCATGGAATGATTGTTTCTCTGTCCGGTATCTATTAGGCCCATCTTTTCAGGCCTTCCAAGTATCTCCAAGAGTCGTTTGTTAAAGATAAGAATCACGTAATAGAATTCTTGAAAACTTACTTGCCAACTTCCTGGGGATTGGAATCTGGGTTATCTCATAAAGGTGATTTTGAAAGAAATCAATTTGATTCTATTGCAAGTATTATTGACCCCGAAGTAATTTACAGCCAACTAATGCAATTATATGGAGATGACTTAGAGGTGGCAAAGGAGAATTTTTGTCGCGATGCAGACTCAATTGACAAAAAAGTGGCATACCAATTTTCATATATTTATCACTACGTAAAGAAAGAAAAAAACAGCCAACCATCCACTCCAGCGAACAGCTGATAGCCGCCGCTGACCTCAGTCGTTAGGTCAAGAGATTGAAGACAGAAAAGAAATGTCGCAAGGTGTTTTTTGAGATATGGACCAAAAATGGATGTCAGGGGAACTGGATTTATGGACAGAGGCATATGGCTTTTGGCGAGGCAGGCATTCCAAAGTTGTGGGGTAAAGTCTGGGGTCAGACTTGATTATTGACATTTAAGAAAAGATTATTGCGGACACTGGGAAGATTGGGTTATATAAAAATGGTACCATATTATCGATGACTGGCGCCGATTCACAGAAGTGAATGCTCCATGGGTCTCCGTCATGGAGATCTTACCTAAAGATTCTTTCAATCAATCATTTAATCAAGATAAGAGTATGATTCCTTCTTTTTCGGCGGATTGATTCAGTCTGGCATCATAGCTTGAGAAATGGATTTCTGAGTTGATCTTATTCTTCAGATGGATGGCTGAGGCGAGATGGATGGAGTCAAAACCTCTAAGAAGGTATTTCTCAGCAATATCGCCCGCAAACCGGATTAACCCATCCGTGATCTCTATCACGAAGTAGCTTTCCCAGTCCCTATTGAAATCCTCTACGATTTTTCGCAGAACCTTTGGGGAAAATTCCTCCTCTTTCTGTTTTCTTGCAAAGGCTGCCCGCGCCTCCGCATAGGCTATTTTTGAAGTAGAAACGGCTGCCGCGTCGTGAGCGAAGTTCTTTATCTTTTCAGAATCAATTTCCTCAACGTACAACTTAACCAGAGAGCTTGTATCGAGGTAAACGATCATCTTCTATCTTCCAGGATGATCTCAGACACGGGTCTCCCCTTTATCTTAACGGGACGGTGGCTACCAGTCGGTTTTCCCCCTCTCCATGAGGCAAACCCTTCTTTCACAAGAGAAAGAAGCTCTGAATCTTCTTCTCCCCTCTCCACTGGAAGAATGGTAGCGATGACTTGATCCCTATCGGTAACAAGGATCTTTTCACCCTTTTTTACCTCACGAAGGTAATAACTCAATCTGTTTTTCAAATCTTTAATGCCCGCTGTCTTCATAGCTACATTTTAATCTAAAGTAGCTACCTTGTCAAATGTTTTTTTTCATGTTTTTTTTCATGTTTTTTTCCAGGGCAGTCTGGGTTCAGACTTGAATATTGCGCTTGGGACCAGACTTATTAATCGGTCCATAATTGTATAGACATCTGATTTTATCTTTGATCCTAATCTATCCCGGTTTTCTCCCACCCCCACCCCTGCCTACCCCTGCCTGCCGGTAGGCAGGGGCAGGCAGGCTGTCCCTCCCCCTGAGGGGGAGGGAGATTATTAGTTTCCTCCCCCTTCGCGCTGCGCAGGCGCTTAGCGCCGCGAGCAAGGGGAGGTTAAGAGGGGGATGGGAATCTGTCAGATGTGTCTTTTCAATTATGGACTCCTTAGTAAATAGTGACATTTGAGAACAGAACCGAAGGTTATTGGGGACACTGCGCAGGTTTTGGAACAATAAAAAGAAAGATTGTGGGGTAGATTTGATTATTGACCTTTGAAGTAAGAAAAGAGTATGGGCTAACCGTTTCCAACTGAGGGCTGATAGCCGCCGCTGATTTCCCTCACCAGACTGTGTGATCCACCGCTTGACATCACTTTCTTTTTGTGATTATAATGTAATTACATTTACGTCAGGAGAAAATGTCCGATGAAGACTCGTTTAGTTCGTATTGGCAATTCGCGTGGCGTTCGGCTTCCAAAAGCAATCATCGCCCAAGCCGGGTTAACCGAAGAGGTGGAGTTGGGGGTGCGAGATGGAGCTGTTGTTATCGCCCGCACCACCTCTGCTCGCTCAGGTTGGGCTGACGCTGCCATGCAAATGCATCAACGTGATGAAGATCGGTTAGTTGATGTTCCCACCCCTACCCGCTTCGACGAGAAGGAATGGCGGTGGTGAAGACCGAAGATGTCCGGCGCGGTGATGTATTTCTGGTTAGTCTTGGTCCAGCCAGGGGTGGAGAGATCCAGAAGACTCGCCCGTGCGTGATCGTCTCGCCGGACGAACTCAATGCTTATTTGCGAACTTTTATCGTAGCTCCCCTGACAACCGGAGGCCATCTCTATCCGTTCCGGGTCCCGTGCCGGTTTCAGGGTCAGTCGGGATATATCGTAATTGACCAGATTCGCACCGTCGATCGGGAGCGGTTGGTACGTCGGCTCGGTAAGCCGTCGCCACCCAGCCTGGGGCGTGTTCTTGCAATATTGCAGGAGATGTTCACACCATAATCACAGGCTAACTACCGCATCAACCTGATCTGGATTGTACAAAGCTTGGGCTCAAACTCAAATATTGACATTTAAGAACAGAACAAAAGATTATCACGGACACTGGGGAGGGTTTGAAAAATAACGAAAGTGGAGATTTCAGGCACTTAATTTGAAGGAGAGAGTATTCATGAAATGGCTTGAAAAGTGTGCAGATTACGCTTACGCCTTGTTGCGCATTGCGACGGGATTCATGCTCTCGTTCCACGGCTCCCAGAAGATCCTTGGAGTATTTTCCCAGCTCCAACCACCGGTATGGTCCCAGCTCTGGTTCGGCGGAATAATCGAGCTCGTGGGAGGACTGATGGTGATGCTGGGGTTTCAAACCCGTGCGGCGGCTTTCCTCTGCAGCGGTACGATGGCCGTGGCTTATATTCAGTACCACTGGAAGTTTCAAATCGGTTCCCAGCTCTTCCCGGCACTGAACAAAGGGGAGCTGGCTGCCCTCTACAGTTTTGTTTTCTTCCTCATTGCGTGTCGAGGTGGAATCAAATGGAGCCTGGACAAAACGAAGTAAGACAGGAGCACGAGGTTGTAAGAAGCTGGAAGGGTCAGACTTGATTATTGACATTTAAGAAAAAATTATTGCGGACACTGGACAGGTTTTAGAATAGCAAAAAGACCAGAGATTTTTTGATTAGCGAGGCGCTCCCGGTCTGACTCGAACGGCTTTCCTGCCGATTCAAAGGCAACTCCCATTCATCTTCAGACACTTATCAAACGAAACCTTCTGGACCTTGACAAGGCCTGAAAAATGTAATACATTGTTAGACATGAAATCTGCAACACTCACAATCAGGTTGGATAAAGACCTTGATGACCTACTATCTAAAGCCAGCAAGCGGTCTGGGAGAAACCGCAGCGAGATTGCCCGAGAGGCCCTGCGCCGTCAGCTCCGACTTCAACAATTTGAGGAATTGAGGAAGAAGATCATGCCCTTCGCCGAGGCACGGGGTCTTTTGACGGACGAAGATATCTTTTCACAGATATCATGAAGGTCTTTCTCGACACGAATGTGCTGGTCAGTGCAATGGCCACAAGAGGCCTTTGCGCGGACGTCTTAAGAGAAACTCTCGCTTCCCACCAGTTGGTTGTTTCTTCCCCACTGTTCAATGAACTGAGACGAGTCCTGCGGCAAAAGCTTCATATTCCGGGTGAGCTCATTGATGATGCAATAGAGATGCTCCAGCAGGATGCGCATTTCGCA
>Ga0335070_10000103_pt1 | contig 96489 bp, 90 predicted proteins | sample Lox_Sample_13_FD_206722 | JGI IMG/M metagenome (GOLD analysis project Ga0335070, IMG submission 206722) | Soil microbial communities from Loxahatchee National Wildlife Refuge, Florida, United States - Lox_Sample_1.3 | ecosystem: Environmental > Terrestrial > Soil > Wetlands | place: USA... | reverse complement strand
CGGGTACGGACGTTCTTCCCCCAAAGAGGTCCTCGAAATGCTTTCGAATTGGTCTCTCATAGATCAATGACAGGGCCAGAGGCAAAAGCATGGAGGGGGGGATGAACCACAAGTTGGTCCGCTCCATGAGCCGGAGCAGCTCCTCGGAGACGGTGGAGGATGAGATCCGGCCCAGGAGGATGACCACCGCAACCCCGATGACATTGGAAATGAGATTGGCAATGATCATGGCATTCTTGATGCGAAAGCGCTCTACCCTGCTCATAACATCTTCCTCCAAATGGTTGTTCAGGCAACGGACCTGGCCGGCCTGAGGCATTGCAGCAGACCTGGGGATTCCACAGGCCGTACAACGGAGTTTCGAGAGATGATAAGAACTTGCTTTAGAATGAGTCGAATATAGAATAGAGGGGGTAGTACGTCAAGAATAAAAAGGATCATTGAGGATTACCGATTCAAATCAAGCAAGGTTCACCAAATATAGGGTTGTGGACAGCAGGAAGAAACAGTTAAAGGAACGGGCTGCCTCTTCAACCTACAAAGTTTGGAGATCAGTCTGCGTTGGATCGTCGCCCAGAGGAGGCAGAATCATGAGCGAGCTATTTCCTGGACCAATGGTCGAAATGCCGTTAGTTGTTTTAGAACCAATGTCCTAATTGTCTGTTCAAGGACATCAAGGGGACGGGAGGATAGAAATTGTCCCTTTCATCTAGGCGCTTCTGAGAGCGTCGCTTAGGACACCTAAGTAGTTTTTGATGATTGACCGGGCACTTTCAATATCGCAAGGCAAAGCTCCCGATTAGAATAAGCCATCGAGGATACGGGTTGGAAGCTCTATCTCAAAGTTTAAGAGTATTACATGTCTGAAAGATTGCATTCAGGAAGGATTCTGACCCGACAATTTTGATTCGCATCAAGAGACTTATAAACATCATAAGTTGGTTTCCTGGAGCAATACTCTGTCCCGCAGGTCATATCCCTATAAATGATAAGTGTATCTTCCGGTTTCATGATAAGGATGTGACCGTCGCTCCATATGGTACAGGGCCCGCCATTGCGTGTATACCACACATCAACCATAGTCTGATTCCCAATGTAAATACCCGTTTCACGGCACGGGTCTTCGTCTGCTGAGGCCCATACCGGAAATAAAGTCAAAGTAATAACCATAAGAGCGGAAATCATTCCATGAAATGGAATTCTCTTGACCATAAACCGAGTTAATAAAAGCACTTTGTTCTCCTCCATGACCTTGACCTCAGGTCTTTTCTCTGAAAACTATGGCGATTGTTGATTGTTGGGTGGAGTAAACAGATTTTAGGATATTGGTCAACCGAAACCTTACGCCATCCCATCTCCCGTTCTCCCCGTCTTTCCTTTAAACCGCTCCCCAGATTTCCTTTCCTCCAAGGAAGGAGGCCGTCAATAATTTGGCCGGATCATCTGTGATGACGACATTGGGAGCAGGCTTTCCTCCCAGTAGTTCAAATCCTTTCGGGAAGTAAACCGTAAAATCCAATGGCTTCGCTCCTGCAACGACATCCCCGAAGTACGCCTCAAGAGCTCCCTTTCGGGTCCGGCTACGCAACGCGCCCGAGTACTTACCTTCATTCTGGCTGCGGTCGGCATAGACGAAGGCAATCCCGTACAGGCTCCCAGCTGACGCCCTCTTGGGATACCCCGAACCATACAGGTTTGTGGCGAGGAAGCCGGCAACGGCTAGATGGAAGCTGGGCCATTTTCCCTGTCCCCAGACAAGGCCGGGAGAGAAGGGATCGGGAAATTCCTTTGCGGATTGCGACATCCGGTAAGCCGTCAGTGCAATGCCTCCCCACAGAACCTCTCGCATGAAAGAATGGCCCTGTGGATTCCATTTCGGTTCGGAACATTTCAGTCCCATCGCACGTGTGATGTAAGTCCCTTTCAGATGCCCCAGCGGTTCTGTCGCCGAGATTGAATTTGAATAAGCTCCCCGAAGGGTATTGAACACGACGTGGCCTTTTTTGCCGACTTCCTCGTAACTGATCGACCCGTCTCCGTCCTCATCGAAGTCCGCCAGGAATACCTTTTTCCGCTCGGATTTTTTTTCGAGGCGGTCGGTCGCATCGAGATAATTCAGAAAGGTCTGCTGCATATCCCACGGGAATTTGAAAACATCGAAATAAAGCTCTTTGGTGACGATCTCATCGAAACGGCTGCCGTCCACCGTGCCGATTCGCCCCTCAACGGAGACAATCGGTCGGCCGGTCACCATGTCTTTTCCTGCCACACAATATTTTCTCTGTCCCAGCCCCCGCTCTTCTGAGCGCACACCTACGAAATCCCGGGCAATGGGGCAGTCGTAGCCCCACCGGGTGACGATGTGTTTATCTTCCAGGATCGGGATTGGTACCCGCTGGGGGAAACCGCGGCCGAGGCCGTCGTCGAGCCCGGACTCATGAGCCTCTTTCATGGAGACATTGCTGTAAGTGTAACGGGCCGCCGCCAAGTCCAGGGCAACGGGATCCGCCCCAGCAAAGACTAGCCCCTCCGGCACTGCGATTCCCGGCAGGATACCCTGATGGTCCAGGTTGGTGGGCTGAATCGCGTCCAGCACGTGAAACACTGGAATGCCCTGGCTTCGGACGGCCTGGATGATATCGATCATGGCAGCCGTGAGCCCGCCCGTCTTATTGACTACATAATTTCCTTCGCTATCCCGCTTGGGAAAACCGTCTTCACTCATTTCCGGGACCCAGGGCTGATGGGAGATGCCCCCCTTGAGTCCGGGAATGCCCGTTCGGGGCAGACTGTAGTCGTATCCTTCCTCTGTGCGGGCCGATTCCATCGGGTAGAGTCCTATTCCCAGGTTTTTCACGGCGCCGGTGAGCAGGGCGCAATTGTGGACCTTGAGTCTCGGCACATTGATGAGGATGGACCCCGGATAGAGCTTGCAGTCCTCTTTGTCCTTCGGGTCGCCTCCCACAACTGCTTTATGCAGGGTGATGGTACGGAAGTACTCGCCGTCCGCGACATCGATGTTCCGGCCTTTGGAAGGGTTGTCGACAATGCGGTTGAGGTCGTAGATCATGAGCTTGTCACGTACCAGTCCCGGCGGGATATGCGTCCCCGCAATGCTTTCCTCATACCCACTCATGGGATCGTCAGCCGGGCCGGCACTGGTTGGGAGTGATTCTTTCAGATACTTGCGGACGAAGTAGAATCCCCAGCCGCAATAATAGTCGTCTATCTTTCCTTCAATCGCGGCCTGAGGGGTGATCCGTTTCTTCTGGGGGTGGAGCATGGTGTAGGTGGCCGCTGCAGAGGACATCATCGTTGCTGCCTCGCCCATCGCCATTTCAGAGTAGCGGACCCCCATGCGGTCGTGAAACCAGCGCATCAGCGCTGCCAGAAAGGACCATTCCAGGCAGGCAGTCACAGCCCGGTCAGGACCGTGTGTCTCCGGATCGATGCAGGTCATGCCCACCAGGTTCGGCTTGAAAAAGAGTTTCCTCCCTTTTTTGATTCCGGAGCGGATTTCCCCGCTGAAGCCTGTCTCCTGCTCAACCGGATCGATCGCCCAACCCAGATTGCTGTACATGTAATCGATTCTGGCCCGGATCTTATCCCAGGCCTCCGGATCGGCCCCGTTGATATACGTCTGGAGGAGTTGCGGGACGCCTACATGGGCGGCACTGGGATCGAGTCGGATGACTCCAACGATTGAGCCTTCGGCATCGGGCTTGCAGCGGCCGATCGCGGAATCCAGGCTCATCTCTTTGTCTCGTTTCATAAGATTCCCCCCAAGAATTTAATTGGGTGTAAGAGTGACAACTCCCTCCTTCGAGTCTATCCTCACATCGAAATTGGCTAAGAAGTCTCTGCCAAGTAAACCATCGGCCCCTTTTAGTTTTGCATCGTGGGCGATGATAAGAGCCGGTCCGACCTTGACGTCACCCACCTCTACCGAATTCACCCATATCGCATCCGCATTAATTATTCCGGTTGCGCCTTTTAATATCCCTCTCTGAGAATTATCCATGGAAATGCCAAGGTTCGACAGAGTCGATGGGGCAACCAATGTTCGGTCAGAACCAGTATCGAGGATCAGGGTAATTGGCCCATTGCCATTGATCTTGGTGCTGACTAGAATGGGGGAGCCAGGCTCAAATGGAATATTTATAATGCTCTTCCGGGGGGGGTTAGGTGTCATTTCTGGAGGTACAGGAGGGGATGTGGGCAGGGAAAGTTGTTGTGCCTTATTACGGTAAGCCTCAGGGATGCTCTCAAGCCCCGTGGTGTAGTATTGGGTTCCCTGATCGTCGACCCAGTAATAAATATCGGCCAGAGTGGGTTTGAATAAAAACAAACTGCAGAATATGATGAACGCTGTCTTCCAGTCTCGCATTGTGCTTCATCCGTTGCTTCAGCAGGAGTTTCACTCCATTGACGATTGATGATTGTTGATTGATGATTGAAACAAACTTCATGAAAATGATTGATGACTGTTGATTGGAGTATACAAACTTCATGAAAATTTTTCAACCGAAACCTTCAGAAAAAAGAGTCATGTTCCCCTCTACGAGCCTTTTTTTGGATATCCCACTGACTGTGCCAGAATGATCTTTTGATCGGGCCGCAGCTTCATGGTTTTTGAGAGGGCCGGTATGTCGATGAGTGCCCGAACGACAGTCGCCAATCCTTCTGAAGCGCAGTAGAGGTACACATTCTCTGAGATGAACCCTGCATGGGAACCAGAGAGAAGGAGTTTCATCTCATCCGGTGTTTTGTCCCCCATTTTAGCATAATCCGACACGTAGATAAGGTTCACGGGGGCCTCTTTAACATAGGGCTGGGCACCAGCAAGTCCACGTAGGTCTTCAGACAGTAGCAGCTTTAATTGATTTGCTTTGGGGTCGTAAAGGTAAAGGCCGTCAGAAAGAATAACGTAGATATCGACGTCCTGCCGATTCATTGCGGAAGGGGCGGTCCGCTTTCCATCAGGCCGATTGATCCCAAAGCCTGCCCACAGGAGATTTGAAAGAACCTCTACGGGCAAAGGCTTCGAACTGAATTCTCTTGAAGACTTTCTTTTCCACAATAGCTGCATGAGAGGACTGCCACTACCAGATTGAGGCGTCAGAAGCTGAATCGATTTCGGTTCTTCAGCTAAATTGATACTGGGGGCCATCGATAGAATTGCTCCTGTCGCTGCTGACACCTTCAAAAACTCCCTCCGACTCATCTTCTTTTCCATACCATTACCTCCTTGTTGTATATTTGTTGAGATCTCCTAAACAGAATTAGAATATCAATAGCGACCTTCTTGTCAATACAAAAATGAGATTATGAAAATTATCTTTTTTCAAGATGATCGAACCCTTCAGAAAGCTCAAAGAAGTGGGCTGGTTGTCATATCTCAGGTCGATATAGAAAATCATGGTGAAAAGGTGACGATTACGGATTGGATTGCAATCGATAACGCAACGGCTTTCGAGTCGCTCAGGCCGAGGGTGCGCCGTCGAACCTATCAAGCCGGAACGAAATCGGCAGATCGGACCTCTTTAAGGCGCAGCGCTTCCGTGGGACAGGAAACGGTGCAAACACCGCAGCCCATGCATTTTTCTGCATTCACGACGGCCAAATCATCATTGACGGCAATGGCGTCAAAAAAACACCGCTCCGGACAGGTTTCACAGCCCGAACACAAATCGGGATCCACTACCGCCGTGAAACGGCTGGGGGCGACCCAATTTTTCGGACCCGTAATGACGGACCAGTTCAAACAACAGTCCTTGCAGCAATTACAGATGACATGGCCCAAAACCTGGCGATTGTCAGCGACGTGAACGAGCCCTTCTTCCTCGCACATTTTCAGTATTTTAATGGCTTCGCTCTTGGACACAGCTCTTCCCGTGCCCCTCGCCAGGCTGTACTCAGCCGCGCGATCCACCTGGATGCAGACTTCCAGCGGTTTCCCGCAAGCACCGTCTATAACGCGACATGAACATTTTGTAACGGACAGGGTTTTGGCTTTCTCGATGAGCTTAATCACATCATCATAAACAAGTATGCGCGATTCCGGCTTGATGCCTTCATTCACCGGAATGACGCGCAACATGGAAGTGGGAAGTAAATCCGTGATTTTCCGGCCGTATGCCGGCCATTCCTTCTTCATATATCCTTTCCAGGCATCCAGCACCTTCCTCGATATCCCAGGGCTAAGGACGGTGGCATCGTGCATTTGAGGAATGTTTCTCACGCGATAGTACTTCAACTCCTCGCCCTTTTTCGTTTTGAATATAAGCCCCTTGTTAAACAAGGATTCCAACATGGTCTTGATCGTTCCCTCAGCGAGGCCCGTTTTCTGGGAGAGCTCCCCTGCTGTTGCCGGTGGGGCCGCTGCAAGCAAAACCTTCGCCTCATCGTCATTGACAAGCCCTTCAAAAATCTCCTGAATCAAGGGAGAGTCCCCAGCACCGACCGCTTCAGTCAGTTGCTGACAGAGTATCCTATCCGCCATTTTCTTATTGCTCCTCCTTGCTCTCGCATTTTAGCTAAGTATCAAAAATAAAAACCTGTGTGTCAAGGACAAACGGGAGCAGAGTGGAACGAAGCCGTAGAGTCTATTAGCTCTCCTGCGGGTGAAAATTTTCCTTGACATATAGACGACCGGTCTATTATAGTACCGAATTACAAAAAAACGCAAAGGAGGAGACTCATGGACAATTACGAACAATTAAGAGATATTCTGGATTCACATCCTTCAACAGCCCCCAGATCAAAGTCTATCGACGAGATACTACGTATACTCTTCACACCCGAGGAGGCGGCCATAGCCATCAAGATGAGCTATAAGCCCAAAACCACGGCAAGGATAGCGGAAACGACCGGTGTTCCCGAAAACGAAGCGGAAAAAAAGCTTGAGTCAATGGCCGACAAGGGCGTCATTTTTTCCAGGAGTAAGGATGGCAAGAAACTCTACGGGCTGGTTCCGCTCATTCCGGGCGTGTTTGAGTTTCCCTTCATGAAGGGGGGCGGGACACCCATGCACGCGCGCTTGGCCCAACTTTGGGAGGAGTACCATCGGGATGCGCTCGGCTCCTCGTTTGCGGGAAATCCCACGCCCCTCATGAGGGTCGTCGCGGTGGAAAAATCGATCGGGCCGAAAGACCGCGTACACCCTTATGAAGAAGTCAAACACTTGATCAACAAGGCAAACTACCTCGCACTGACGAATTGCGCCTGCAGGGTCAGCGTGGCAAAGTGCGACAAGCCTAAAGAGGTCTGCCTCATCTTCGATGGTGCGGCTGAGTTCCTTGTGGAGCGGGGTTTTGCGCGCCAGATCACAAAAGAGGAAGGGGTGAAAGTGCTGGATCAAGCGGAGCAGGCGGGCCTGGTTCACACGAGCACCAACAGCGCAGACAGGGCTGGTGTGATCTGCAACTGCTGCCCGTGCTGTTGTACCATTCTGCGGGGAAGAATTCAGTTAAGGCATCCACATGCCTTTGAGCCCACCCGCTTTGAGGCGAGAGTTAGCAGCGACAACTGTACAGCGTGTGGGATCTGCGTCGATGAGCGGTGCCCGATGAAAGCTATTGAGATCAAGGACAACGCCGCTGTCGTCAATCCAGCTGAGTGCATTGGCTGCGGGCTATGTGTGTCAGGCTGTCCGACCGGAGCCATCGGACTGTGTGAAAGAAAACAAGTGCCGTTCGTTCCGGCCACGACCGAGGAGATGGCCACAAAAGTCCTTCAAGAGAAGGGAAGGCTCGATGCCTTCATGAAGGTCATGCAGAGTTGAAATGTAAACCTGGAGGAGAATGAATGATGGCGACGAGAAGCAATACGCGTGAGGAGATCATCCGCAAGGGAGCTGAGCTGATTCATGCTCAGGGCTATTACGCTACGGGCATCCAGCAGATCCTTCAGGCGTCTGGTATTCCCAAGGGTTCGTTCTATTTTTATTTTAAAAGCAAAGAAGATTTCGGGCGGGAGATCATTGACCATTTCACGTCAATCATCAGCAATACCTTCACGCGCTATCTGAACGACAGCAAAATGCCGCCAATGAGACGTCTTGAAAAGCTTTTTGAATATTACGAATCCACTTTTCAGAAAACTAGCTGCTCCCTGGGATGTCCCATTGGTAACCTCTCACTGGAACTTGCCGATGGAAATGACCGATTGCGCAAGCATCTGAAGACAGTGATTGAAACGCTTATTTCTTACATTGAATCATGTCTGGAGGAAGCGAAGCGGGACAGGTCGGTACCGGTGGGTCTGAATACCGCTGATGCCGCACGCTCCATTTTTCATGGGTTCGAAGGAGCCATCCTACACATGAAGGTTGTAAAAAGCATAGAACCTTTTCAGACATTCAGGAGGTACCTTCGCGAATATCTTAGAATTAGGAAGAGCGATAAAGATGGAACGTAAGACAGACTGAATATTTTAACTGAAAAAGGGTAAGATACGAGCATGCATGAGCTTCCGATCACGGAAAGTATCCTGAAGATTGTGCTGAAGCACGCCGAAATGAACAATGTCCGGAAGGTGATGGCCATTCACCTGCAGGTTGGCAAGCTCAGCGATCTCGAAGACGATTGGATTCAGCGTTATTTCGATTACCTGAGCAGGGGTACCTTAGCGGAAGGGGCGAAGCTCAAAATCGAACGGACACCCGTTATGATGCAGTGCAATGCCTGTTCCACATCCTATGAAGCAGACATGGCAAGAATGGGCGATCTTGTCTGTCCTGCGTGCGGGGAGAAGGGCGGCACCCTTCTTTCCGGAAGGGAGTACACCATCAAGGAGATGGAGGTGCAGTAGTGGGGGATATCAAACTCATAGAAGTGAAGGAGGAGATCCTCGCCGACAACATCAAACTTGCCGCAGAAGTTCGGGAACGGCTCCGAAAGACAAAGACGATGCTTTTGAATCTCATGTCCTCGCCGGGTTCAGGCAAGACCAGCCTCATTCTCCGAACGGTCGAAGGCCTGAAAGGCAGCTTGCGGCTTGGGGTTATCGAAGCGGATATTGACTCCACGGTTGACGCGGAAAAAGTCGCTGCCCGGAGCATACCGGCCATTCAGCTCAGGACAGGAGGATTCTGCCATCTCGACGCAACCATGGTGACCCAGGGCATTGATGCCCTGGCCATGAACGAATTCGATCTGGTCATCATCGAAAACGTTGGGAACCTGGTCTGCCCCGCCGAATTCGACACGGGAGCCCACAAAAACGTGATGATCCTGAGCGTTCCCGAGGGAGACGACAAACCCCTTAAGTACCCCCTTATGTTCTCCATATGCGATCTTCTGCTGGTCAACAAAATCGATTATCTATCCCTCAGTGATTTCGATATGGCGGCCTTGCGAGGACGGGTCCTGGCTCTGAATCCCCGCATCACCATCCTGGAGATATCCTGCAAAACCGGTGCGGGAATCGAAGGTTGGATCGACTGGTTAAAGAGAGAAGTGGCAGCCTTCAAGGGTCTGAAATAGTTTCCGCCGGGACAGCAGGGCACGTCGTCAGATGTCATGAATTTCTTCGATGTTTTTGCGGTATCTCCCCTGTGTTCGGGCACTTCAGAGCCAAAGTCCTTTCGGTTTCTTCGACCTATTTACCTTGACTCCGAGGCTTTACCCGGCGTGGCTTTTTCTCGATATGCTTCTATTCAAATCCTTTTTTCTTTTTGCTTCCTTTTCTCTTTTGGCTTCCTCTTCCAAATCTACCAACAAGGTTTTTAGTTCGCCATGAATATCATCCTTCATTGGAATAGTATCCCTGATCCACTCTCCAGAAATATTAAACCCTACCGCCCTGATTAGTCTATCCTCCCGTGTGAAAAACTGCACCTTATATTTTTCGTCTTTGTAACTTATAACCATGCACTTGATACTCAAATTTAAACTCTCAATCGCCCATTCTAATTTTCTCTGGGCATCTTCTACTCCTTTTCTATCCAAGCCTTCTCCCTCCTTCTCCTTATTTGGTCATTGAGTTGGATAAGCAAAGTATCTCTTTCATACGCATTCTTCCCCGTATCTGACTATTATTATAATCATTCAGTAATATTTTGGAAGTAAATAAGGTGGATCATTTATTCATCGACGAGAAATGTTGTGTTTGGAGGGTTAAAAGGGAGCAATTTAAAAGTGGTATATGCTGTAGGATGTTTGTTGTCTCAAAGCTCGATTTCTTGGCTCAGCCCTTCCCCTCGTTCACCATACGAATCTTAATCTTTCTTTCCATTTCTTTGGCAAAAGATTCCCCACAGCTTTCCAGTGACGCACATCAGAAGAGGCCCATATCACGACCACCGCAAGAAGCATCATTGGAAGATCAAGGAAGACAGTTACAGAGGCCAATGTGTCTCCAAAGGCTCCAAAACAACCGCAATTGACACTACGCCCATGTGAAAACACGATGGCCTTGGCAATGAAAAAAGACAAACTCAGCAGGCCAATCCCCAAAGCCGATAATCGGGTTAACACTCCGAAAAGTAAACCTAATCCACACAGCAGTTCAATGAAAGGCAAGGCCAGTCCAAAAAGACGGGCTAAAGACACGGGCAGGATAACAAAGAAGTAAACGGCATTCACCGAGTAACGCTCAATGTCAACCAGTTTTCCAAAGGCCGCTGCAAGAAAAACGACTGCCAATATCAAGCGAAAACAGAGAACTACGGTTTTTGCCCCTTTCTTGCTTGGATTTTCAGTCATATTCATCTCCATTTTTTTCCCACTGTTAGGAACATATCAAAAGGTTGTTCATTTTTCAATATTTACTTGCAATATACTTCCAAACCTCTGTTTCCGCTTTGACTTAGGTCAAGAAAGGTTCTTTTTCACTTTTTTTCGAATCTCGGGGAAGGGGAACGGGGTGATGACACCAAGGAGTCGCCCTCGCGCGCCCCTCTGTGCCGACCACCTTTCTAAAAACTTTCTTCGTCCATGAAAACTGGGGGGTGGGCAAGAAAGAAAAACTCCTTGACAAACCTTTGGTAGAAAGGTAATCAACCAAAGAATGCGTTTCTGCTCATCCATACATGAGGAAGAATTGGATGAAGGAGAGTTATCTTCCGCCGTCAAATCTTATTCGTAAAAAATCTGGAAGAAAATAAAATGGTCGAAAATACAAATCTTTACGAGGCAATATTTAAGCGGAAATCAATCAGAGAATACGATTTGACCCCGCTTGATGAACATACGCTCGCGGAGATTATGAAATATATGAGCACCTTAAGGCCCATGTATGATGATATCAAAATCGAAATGAGACGTGTGTTGCAAAAGGATGTCAAGGGTTTGTTGTTGGCAAAAGCACCCCATTATCTTGCAGTATTTTCAGAAAACAAAGGTGGATATTTAACGAATGCTGGTTTTATGCTGCAGCAGATGGACTTGTTCTTTTCGACGAACGGTATCGGCAGCTGTTGGCAGGGAATGCCGAAACCGACAAAAGAAATATTGAGCAGGTCAAAGCTCGAATTTATCATTTTATTAGCTTTTGGCAAGCCAAAAGAAAGATTGCATAGAGAAAGCCTTTCGGAATTCCGGAGAAAACCACTTGGAGAGATAACTGACATTAAGGGCGCAGATGAATTATTGGAACCTGCTCGGCTTGCCCCGTCTGCGATGAATCGACAGCAGTGGTTTTTTACGGGCAACGCCGGCACCATTCATGCCTATCGCGCCAAATCAAGCTTTCTAACAGCCTTTATGTTTGAAAGGCTGAGCAAGGTTAGCATGGGTATTGCCATTTGCCACTTGTGGATTGCCGCAAAACACTTTGGTAAACAAGTTGAATTCATAAGTGATAAAGAGGCACAAAATAATTCGCCAGCCGGGCATGATTATACCATCAGTATAAAAATGAAATAAATCTTGCTCATTTTGATCATCGCTTAGCCGATCCGTTCATCTCCTTCGCTCCTGCCTCACCGATCTCTCACCACGTTCAGCATATTCTTATATCGCTTATCAACGACGAAGGGTTAACCCCATTCACCCACTCAAAGGTATCTAAAAAGAGGGGATGCAAGACCGGGTCAATTCGTCTTGAGGGAAAGAACAGCTTTTAGCCTTTCCAGAGAGATGTTCCCCCCGGATAAGATCAAAGCGACTTTCTTGCCCTTGAGCCGTTCTTTGATTTTCAGGGCGGCGGCCAGAGGGGCGGCGCCCGCCTCCTCGGCGAGATTTCGGACAAGTTCGAGATAGGTCAGGATTGCGTGCGCCATCTCCTCCTCGGAGACGAGGATAAAGTCTGAAAGATCATCCCAGAGAATCTCCTGCGTCAGCTCGTATCCCACTTTTGTAGCCAAACCTTCCGCCGCCGTCTCCATCCGGTCCGTCACGATTCTTCTCGTTTTCCAAGAAAGATACGCGGCCGGCGCCTTTTCGGCCTGGACGGCGATCACTTGGGCGGATGGACAAACAGTTTTCTTGACGAGGCAGCACCCTGAAGCGCCGCTTCCTCCTCCCAAAGGAACGATGATCACGTCCAGGTCGGGCACCTCCTCGAAAATCTCGAGAGCATAAGTGGCAACGCCGGCGATGAGATAGGGCTCATTAGCCGGATGGATGAAGCGAGCGCCGCGTTCGGAGGCCAATTGTTCGGCATAAGAGCGGGACTCGTCGAAAATCTTTCCATGAAAAACGATGTCCCCGCCGAAGCTTCTCACGGCTTTAACTTTGACCGGATTTGCTCCCTCCGGCATGATGATCGTCGCCGGTACGCCATAAAGAGCGCAAGCGTAGGCGATGGACTGGGCGTGGTTTCCGGTCGAGGCGGTCACCACCCCTTTCTTCTTCTGCTCAAGAGTGAGATGCGAGATGAGGTTGATTCCGCCACGAACCTTAAAGGCGCCGGTGGGCATGTGGTTTTCGTGCTTGACGTAGACTTTGGCGTCGAGGAGTTGGTTGAGCTGGGGATATGTATAAAGAGGCGTTTGCGGAAGATACCGCCGAATGGTCTTCCTCGCCTCTAACATATCCTTGAAGGTCGGCCGTTCCAAATTCATTATTTCTCTCCTGATAAGAACCCTTTAGGGTAAGAGGATTGTATCAATAAGGATGGTGCCAGGCAACTCTAAAATCCTGAAACCTTATCAGAGTCTTTCTTTTGGCAAAGGCACGGCGAAAGGAGGAACTCATTTACATCCTTGCTCTATTTTGGTAGACTCCTGTTAGAAGCTGATCCGACCCCCGATTTTACTTTGTAATTCATTTGTTATATAAATGGACATATCTTAGAGGTGGAGAAAAGAAAAAGGAGGATTCCTTAATGATAGTCTATGTAGTTTTCTGTAAGGATTACGAACATAAAAAAGGTGAGCTAATGGGGATGTTGGTTGAAAGAAGGAAGGAGTTGAGGGGAGAGACCCAATGGGAAGCTGGGGTGAAATGGGCGAGGCAGGCATTTGGTCATTTGGTGAAAGATAAGAAAGACATCTTCGTTTTTCCAAAGGAGATGGAAATAGATAATGATAAGGGATTGCTGGTAGAGAAAGGGATATATACTAAGGAAGAATTTTTGGAAGTGATGAAGACAATAGATCAAGAAATGGAGAAAGAACGAAGGGGCGCCAAATAGCTAAGAAAGTCTAACGGTTATTGATTATTGGTAGAAACACGGGCAAAAAGACCGAGAAACTCGTCAAGAGACCTTCTCGCTTCTCGATTCAGTCGAGTGAATTTAATCCCGACGGTACTGCCCTTCAGAGAGGTCCAGAGGATTTCCCCTCGTCCTTCGAATTTAAAATAAGGTTGGCTCACCAAAAACATCACCTCATCACTTATCCCGATAGGCGGAGTCGTTTCCGTTCTCACCTTCACCCGGCTAAACTACCCAAAGAGACACAGACTTCCCACGCACCGGGTCCAGATGTGACGAAAAGAACGAATTGAAACCAGTCCGGGACGAATCGAATAGGCGAGCTACCTATCAGACGGAAAGTGAGCGTTGATCACCATACTCACACAAGACCTTTTTTCCTGAAAGCCGAATGTCTTCACCGCCAGCATTAAGTAGTTCTAATGTGCCGGCACTTTAGCATCTGGAGCGAGCGGGGAAACATAGGGTTTGCCTTGAGTCTGAATTTTAAACTCATCTTTGGCGGCCTTTACTATCACCGGATCCGATAAGAGATCAACGCTGGAAGCCGCCAGAACCTTCGCTGCCACCAGCATTCCCTTCCAGCCTATTGGGCTGGAAGCGCATGAAGTCTGGGCCTAATGATGTGCGGCAGTGCCTAAAGGGCGCACTGCAACACCAAGTTCGGCCAACGGTACGACTGCGCTTACTTCGCCAATGTCCGAGGATGCCGTACCACCGTTCTTCTGCGTATCTCGCCCGGGCGTCCTACTACGTCATGCGGGATGGGGTGGATTACGACGAGGCACGCCTGTTCGTGTAAAGAAAAAAAGGGGAGCGGTGAACCAGGAAGCATTTGTTGGTTCGTAACCACGCACCTAATTGGAAGCCTCTCCCCTCGTACCATAGAATCATGACGAAGGAGGTGTGTAAACAAGGAGGGTTAAAGCTCCTTACCATAGAGCCAGAAGGCTGTCCGGCATCTCATCCGCCCCTGCCATGAGCTTATACAAAGGTTGGCTAATAACCACACGTCCTGCGCTACCGCTTAGACTGGCAGGGAACTTACGATTTTCTGGAAGAGGACAAGGGATCGTAGAGCCCGATGGGTGCATGGTGCGGAAGAGACCGTTAACCACTACAAGAGAAAAGATAAAAGGACAGAGAGCTAGGACGGTTCATTCGGCGCATGGACTCGCACCAGCAAGAAAGCGCTCTTTCTTGTCGGGAAAGGAATATCTTCTTGACAGGTGCCCTTTAATGGGTGCCTTTTAATAGGTACAAAGAATCAGGATACACTCTCTAAATGAACTGAAGGTTTTCGATTGTAATATACACCTCTTTCTAAAATTGGGGAATAGAATGTTACAAGGAAAAAGTCACCATCACACTGTCTGCAAAGTCAAATCCCGACTTTCACACTTAAAGGTATTTTAAGCCTTTGACCTGCCTTGATTACCCCCCTATTCCCAATATTATTTTCCTTTGATATTGCTGCAACGGTTGTCTTGTATCTTTTTGCTATGGCCGATAGGGTCTCGCCTTTACTAACACAATGATATACGTGACCCAATCCAGAAGAAATCTCAGTTGTCCTGACATGAGACCACTTTGGTATGCTGCCAAGACTTGCAAGCAGAACCCCTGACATTGCAGATGGAATCCTGAGAGAATAAGGGGTTGGGGGTGTGACCTTTAGGCGGAGTTCGGGGTTAAGATCAGAAAGTAAAGCCTCTGAAATCCTTAATTTCTTTGCAATGGCGTCTAATCTCACCTGCTTCTCTATTGTTACTACCTCGAAGCAGAGAGGTTCTTCAGTCCCCCCTAAATCAAAGCCATATTGTTTCGACTCCTTAAGGATATGAAGTGTTGCCAGAAATCTTGGCACATAACGGGCAGTCTCACGAGGAAGCCTTTGATAGAGATCCCAGAAGTTATCAAGGTAGTTTATCTTCTGCCCCCTTATGACCCTGAGTACGTTTTCTTCTCCACTGTTATAGGCTGCAAGGACGGTTGTCCAGTCACCAAACATACGATGGAGTTCCTGAAGATAGGCAATGGCAGCCTTTGTTGATTTTTCAGGATCAAGCCTCTCGTCAATCCAGTCATTCCTTTTAAGTCCAAATTTATAGCCTGTGGATGCAATAAACTGCCACAGTCCAAGTGCCCTCGCAGGGGAAAATGCCCTTGCTTTAAATCCACTCTCAACAAGTGGTAGCCATGCAAGTTCTTTAGGAAGCCCTGCTCGATTCAATTCCTTCACAATCTTATCAATGTATCTCCCTGATCGTTTGTAGGAGTTTATAAAGAAGTCTCTTTCCACTGTCTGAAATTGTTTGATCTCGTGTTTCACACGCTCATTCATTGTTAAGGGAATAGCCCTATGATCTCCATTGACCGCAGTATATCTTGACGCATATATCTCGATTAACCTCTTTGAGATCAGGATTCTCAAATCCTCTTTCTGCTGGATCGTTGCAGGGCCACTCTCATCGTTCACATCAAGGATTAATGAGTAAGCCTTATCAAGAGCATTGATAGCTTCCTCAAGCTCACCACGTGACCACAGTTCTTGGGAGGCCTGATAAAAATCAAGTGCAGTGTCAAGGAGGTTCTGTTTCTTATCGCCATTACCTCCTTCTACTATGATTTCTTTCTCATCTTTTGCTCCAGCGGGGGCATCAATAGCATTAATGTCAGAGGATTCTTCCCTCGAGGGTGTTAAAGCTGTTTCTGGGTTGGATGTCTCTTCATGGGATTTGTCTAAAGGGCCTTTATGGCTCCTCTCTACGGTGAATCCTGCTGCGGCAACCTCTTCAACAGAAAATTTTTCCCCCGGTATCTCGTCTTGATGGCTGGCAACATGGGTGTTGGCTACTGTGGCACAGGCAAAAAAATGGACAAATAATATTAGATAAAAAAACTTACACCAACTTTTCATCTGAAAAAACCCCCCACCTGTCATTCCGAGATTACGCGGATTTTAAATCAGATTACAGAGATTAAAGAAATTGTGAAATTCAGTTGACACATTTTTCAGTGGCAACTCATTATGAGATCAAAGATGCGTAGAAGATCTTATGCAGATGTTCCACTCCAATCACCCAACCGAGTTCTTCAACTTTAGTTAGGATTTCGTGTAATGTCACCTTACTGTCAAATTCAATTCCCTCACCTTTTGGCCCGATGAGAAGAACAGAACCATCGAACCTCTGAATTAAGGTAGCTCTTGGTTTCCCATTCAGTAATCTGAAATCCACCATGGTTCCAACCTCCCTACTTTTTAGACCTCAAATTTCAATTTAAATGAAATAAATCTTGTTGACATCTACATTATCACCGGTAATTCATTAGGATACGTTGAAGTCTTCCATCATTCATCATCATCCTTAATTTACTTCACGCTTTCTTTCTCGAAATCTGGACTCTAATATTTCAAATATGGTAATCAATCCACTTCTTAAAGCATAATCAATTGCCGATGATATATTGTGGACTTTCCATCGCCTCATGAGGTTAACATGGATTTCTTTCACAGTTCTTTCGCTAATCGAAAGCTCATCTGCAATCTCTTCATCCATAAACCCATCTGCGGCGAGTTTGAGTACATCCCGTTCATAGCGGGTAAAATTCTGAAGACTATTATCTCCTTCCCTGTATGCCATGTTCCACTCCTAAAATAAAATGAGCAAGATTAGTGCCAGACGGCAGCGAATGCTGCAATCTTCTCGTTGTATTCATCAGAGGACAATTGCCAATAATTTGAATAAATCTTTGTCAAAGTCCTTAGATTTTAGCGAAACCTGAAAATGGAAGGCTTTTCCACAAAAATCCTCAATTGCTTCCTTTAAAAAGAGAAAAATGTTTCCGACTCTTTATTGATTCAGATTGGAGTCTTCTATTTTGAAGGATATTGAAAGAAACTCACTTTCAAGAAGGACTCCACCGAAAGTGGGTTGCGAAATTCACCTACCACCGATCAGCAATGGAGAGATGATCTGAGAGTCGATGATTATCGAAGGAAATAAACAAAAAGGCAGATCAAACTTGACTCTGCCTTGTTCTTTAACAACTGGATATTGACTTAATCTTTAAACTTTTCCCTCAGCTCTAAAGACTGATTAGACAGGAAAACGAGAAAAATAATCGCTCGTTATGTGGGGGACCATTTACCTATAGACAACACCGCATAACCAGCTTTTTCTAAATCTTTAACAATAGGTTCATATTCTTCTGTTTTAATCCGGAGGGCAGCCACCCTTTTCCCCTCCACCATAAATGAAGGGGAGACCATACTGGTAACACTTACATTGTGCTTTTTGAAGATTTCAAACACCCCAACCATCGTACCGGGTTTATCTTCAAGGGCGATCGTCAACCGGGTGCCCTTTTCCTTGAAACCAAATACATCCACAAAATGATCTAAGGCATCCGTTTCTGTAAAGATCCCATATAGCTTACCCGCCTCTAATACAGGAAGACACCCGATCTTGTGGTCATGCATTAGTTTGACCGCTTCTTCAATAAGGGTCTCGGGACTAATCGTGATCAATTTTTCCTTTGGGGTCATAAAGCTCGAAACTTTAAGATTTCTCAAAAGATCACTCAGTTCGTGGACACTAAGCAAGGTTGCATCGGAAGGAGCTGCTTCCCTAATATCGCGGTCTGTAACAATTCCAACCAACCTATCGTTGTTATCCACCACAGGCAGATGCCTAGCACCCTTCACATGTAAATAGTCCTTAGCTTTAAAAAAGGATGCATCGGGACTGATGGTGACCGGATTTCTACGTATCTTTTCCCTAATAAATCCTTTATATTGAAATTTCATCATTCCTCCTTCCTCTCCAGTTTCAAAATTCATATTCTATTTGGTAGAAAACCACCAAAAATTCTCTTTACTTAGTTTATCACATTTTTGCAAAAGCATCCATGCATGACAATAGAAGGTGAAAATTATCTTTTTGAGGATCTTCATTTGTAATCTTCTATAACAATAGGGATTCTCGGCTTGATGACTTCAGCTTACTAAACGGAATTTTCCTTTTGAGATTTTTCGGAGCAGGTTGATGGGAAAATTTGGCGAGTACACCCTTTAATGGGTACAAATCATTACATCAGGGTTGATCGAACAATTGAGGATTTCTAATTGAAAGGATGCATAATGTCCAAGGTCAGCATTAGCTGTAGGCATACGCTGTGGCCATTTCTTAGACAATTCATTTTCCTGTTCTTCTACCTAAACTTTATCTCCTCTTTCCTTCTAACTCCTTAATTATGTTGACCTTTCGTGGCTTGACCCGAGCCTTGTGTAGTGGCTTGACCCGAGCTATGAACGTTACCGGTAGCACCGTGTCCACCTGCTCCAACGTGTCCTTGCCCAGTAGTTGTGGTACCTTTGTTAAGGGTTCCTTGTGTCGTAGTCTTGTTACCCTGTCCGGTAGCTGTGGTGTTTTTGTTAACGTTTGGGTTTGTGGCGCCTTTGTTAAGAGTCCCTTGTGTCGTAGTCTTGTTACCTTGTCCGGTGGTAGTAGTTTTGTTAACATTTGCTTGTGTTGTAGTTTTGTTCGTCGTCCTACCTTGTCCAGCCCCTGTGGTGCTTTTGTTGACATTCGCTTGTCCGGCACCTTTGTTCCGATCCTGATGACTCGCAGTGTAAACCTTTCCATCATGGTGATGTGTAAATTCTCGATGTTCCGGTCTATTCCAATAGCCGGTATTATGCCAGGTCCTCCAGTTTCTATTAAGATCACCATGAGATATATAATGATAGTTCCAGGGATGACCTCCCCAAGAATGGAGTCTATAGTTCTCTCTCCAACCAGGGTATATCCCGCCGTACCAAACCGGGACTCCTGCATAGACGCCCCAGCCTGCATCATAACGAAGAGATCGGTACCAGCGTCCACTCCATGGTCTCCACCAGTAGCCGTTGAAGAAAAAGATTTCTTCCGGCACACTGGGGACGACATAGACTTCTGTCTCTGGCAGGACGACCACTTCCGGAGGTGCGGCAAATACAATAGGAGGTGGCAGCGGAACAGCAACTCTTACGGTCGGTGGGGGTGGGGGAGCAACTTCAATCGTTACTTGTGCCATAGCCGAAATAGTGATACTTAAAAATAAAATCGTCGTTACAAAAAGTATTATTTTTCTCATTTCTTTAATCCTCCTCTTCAGACCCCATTTTTTCTGTATCAATAAGCCCGCTCTTGTTTTAATAGACCTACTCATTTGATATATTCTCTTAGACACAGATGCTTCAACGCCTTGTTGGCATATTTATTTCCGGTCGCAAGGATTGATATTTATTTTGCATAACTGCTGAATTGATTACGATCATGTTATTTAGCCCGCTTTTATATCATTTACACCCTTTTTTCTGAAATTTACCGTTTTTAATGCAAAAATTCAGCCAATATGAATCCTTTCAGAGATAACCTTTTAAATTCAAATATGAATTTTCTATGTTAGCCAATTTTCTGCAGAGTCTACGTTCCCAAATAGAACAATAATTGTAATTTTTTTGCAAAAATGTCACTCGATTTGCTGTGATATTGTGAGGTTAAAAGGGGGCTAGGAAGTCAGTTGAAAGGTAGTAAGAAACAAGAAAAACCTTCCCTGTGAACTGGCAGTGGAAGGCGAGATGGGTGGTGGGAAGGTTTTTGACACTTCCACTTATCTTTAATTGCGGCGTGTTCATTTAAGCGAAGATTTCCGTTTGAAAGCGTGTATTGAGCGGCAATTTCCAGGAATGGCGAAGAGGAAGGAAGAGATGAGTACAAACGAGTAGTTTCGCCAAGACAAAGCAGTCGAGCATTACTCGCTGAAAGTAAGTACCGGAGCGCGCTCGAAAGATTTCGCCTAACAATCTAAAGATAAGAAAGTGTTGCCGTGTTGCGGTTAACAACAGTATTTATCATTTCAGTTCTTGATCAGTCAGTTTACCCATACCCAGTATCTCCTCTTTGGTAAATACCGCCTTTTCTATGATCGATTTGGTATGGATTTCTAACTTCAATTCATTGGGAACCACGAAGATCGTTTTCTCGTCGTTCCCCATGCGACCGAACGTCAGTTTCGCCCATCTCATCCCAGATTCAAGCTGGGTCTTCCCCCTCAAGTCTTTCCTTCTCTCTATCAAGATGCCCATAAACTTACCCTGCCTGAGCTCAAAATCCTTGTAAAAAACTTTATAGACTACCATCTCGCTACCTGACGATGTGGAATTTATGATTGAAATATATCTATTTTCTGCAAATAGGTCAATCGAAATCTCAGAAAAACAAAAGGAGATGGGTAACAGCTACGTATCTTCGCGTGGGGCAGGTCATCGGTACTCCCTTTTTAATCAGTCTCCGGTAACATTTAATTTGAGGCAATTCGTACTGATGATTACAATTGCCCTTAAATCCTGATTTATAGTATTATGAAAATATTCTTATCAAAGGGGGGCCAAGTGAAAAAGAATTGCAGTGGGCTTTCGTATAAGCGTTATTTGCTCCCTACTCTAATTATTTTTGTGATCGTTGGGTCAATCGTGTCCTATTCTTATGGGGAGGAGGAGGAAAAAAACGTAAAATGGGGTTTTTCCGTTTTTGGAGGGACGGGTGATGCGGTCTTAAGTAAAATTGACATGAAGGTGTATGGATTGATCCCCCGCGTCACTTTGCCTCTCTATAAGAATTGGAAAAAGTGGGATTTAGAATTCGAGGGAAACTTTTTTTACTATGACATCCACGAGATGCATGATGTCTATTTTCTAGGGCTCAGTAGTAATTTTGTTTTCAAGCCTATCCAGGAGAGATGGGGTTCGCTGTTTCTGCTGATCGGCGGAGGGCTCGGTTACGATAGCGCCGGCGAAAGACTACACCGAGGTTCAAATCCCCCTCTTTTGGGAGATCAGCATTTTGCAGGATTTGGTACGGGAGGTTTAGGCGTGCTCTTAAACATCGGTCGAGGAAAGGCATTAAGAGTGGAATATCGTTTCTACCATATCTCCGAACCTTTTGACACAAGTGACAGAGGGCTGAATACACACAACGTTCTCCTCGGCATGTCCTTTTGATTAATCTCTCCAACATCTCTTGGGACGAGCAAGGCTCATTCTGATCATTTTCATGGAGGCTTTTTAACCTTGTCTCCAAGCACATGCTCCACATATACGATTTTGATTAAGACCAAGGCTACAGCCGTGAACGGGGCTGCGACGATCAGCCCTAGAATTCCGAAGAGTGCACCGAATCCGGTGAAAGCCATGTCAGCTTGCCGAGCCAATCCGCCAGGCCCCGCAGGAAAACGGCTAAAATGACCCCGAAAAAACCGACGAGAATAACGTGAAAGGCATACCAGAAGATTAAAAAAATTACGAAAATGCTGAGGAGAATTCCGACGACGATAAGGACGCGCAAAGTAGACCTGAGGGTATCTGAAGTCCAAATCTGGCCAGAGAGGGGTGGGGGAGTTTCTGCACTGAAATCTTTATCTTGGAGCCGATCACTATTCACGATGCCCTTCCCCGCCATGACCGATTTGAAAAACAAACGTATAACCCAAGGTCAGATCTAAAAAAGCCCCGACGTTGCTACAATGGTAGCGATCAAATAATGAGGCCGAACGAAGCTATTTCCTTTGATCCAAATGGAAATTAAACATCTTTCATTCTTCATCCCGAAAGTCAAGCCTTCGCCCGCTCTATGAGCTCCCCGATGAGTCCGGCTGTCTTGCCGGTCAGGGTTTTGCATTTCAAAAATTTCTCTCCCTGCCCGTACTCCTTCACCTGAGCCGGGTCTGCCCAGTTCGTTTGAGCGATGTCGCGGCAGAGAATACTTCCCCCGGCGATTTCCCTTTCAAAGCGTTTTAAGAATTCCCGGGAATAGATCCACACTTTCGTGTCGGTCTCTTTCCCGGCTTTATCTCGCCCAAAAAGCAATCCGATGGCTGCAAGACCCCCTATGACAGCACCGCAGACTTCCCCGCGGCCACCCAACCCCCCGCCGAATGGTTCCATAGCCCTGATCAGGTCGCCATTCTTCTTTCCGAGTTTTTCCTGCGCGACCGCGAGAACGGCTTGGCTTCAATGAAAATGTTTCACGAAGAGATCCATGGCCTTTTCCTGCATCTCCAATTGTGTCATCTGATCTCCCTCCTATTCTTCTGACCGAAGTATACGTATTTCATATATATTTCTTGCCAGGCCGACTTGAAAAAACATATGGCCAGCACCCATATTCGTTCATGATTTTCGCGCGTATTAAAACTCGACCTTAGCGTTTGAGTCAGGACCTCAAACTTCCAGCTTCTGCCTCTCGCCGGAGAAAGAGATAAATGACTACTTCCTGGGCGGCCATGTCGGCCTGGCCGAGAGATAACGTTCCTTGAGCCCCTCGATGCTGAACGTTTTCGACTTGCAGAAATCGATAATGGGACGCTCCCAATCCTCCACGAGCTGAGCTGCCTTGGAGACATCCTTCGCAATTTCCAAGGGAATCGAAAGGACGCCGTGTCGATCGCCCATGATCAAATCTCCTGGTTTCACCATGAGCCCGCCCACTGTCACCGGAAGGCTGATGTCCACCATATGAACATAGGCGTGGGAGACACCCACGCAGCTCGCGAAGAAGTGAAAGCCCGCTTCTTTCACCTCGGTTAAATCGCGAACGCAGCCATCAGTCACGGCCCCGACGCAACCAAGGGCCTTGTGGATATTGGCGTTGACCTCGCCCCAAAAGGACCCCAACACAGGACGATCGATGTCGTGAATCACCACCACGCGTGGCTCAGGGATCTTGAGGATTTCTTTCCACCAGTCCAGTGGCTGCACGCGGCGACCCTCCGGTGACCCGGCCGTGATGACCGCCGTCACGGCATAACCGATCATAGGTCCTAGGTCAGGAGATATGCACTCAATATCGGGTAACATGAACCCCTGGTTCCGCGGACGAATATCAAATAACTCGATAGCATTTGCAACGGCGCAAGTTGGCCACTTGCGAATCGCCTCCAGTTCCTCTGTGTTCAAATAACTCGCCATCTTTCTCTCCCTTTACCTTTTGGTCATATCCTTCATCACTCTACCTACTAACATAAATCTTCGACAATTCAAAACGGGAGTGGAATGAATTGGTAAGATTTTGAGCATGTGATGCCGCTGCCTCTACTCATTGTTTCGGGATGGCTGTTTGGCTTTTTTCTGCTCACCTTATCTTTCCTCTTTTCCCAAGGAATAACGGGCAAAGAAGTGGGCTGCTTGATCCAGTTACGAGCCTTTGAGATCGGTCTCTACCAGGGGATGAAGATTTATGTTTGAAATAGAGGATAATGCCCAGCAAGAGCGGCGAAGTTGTAAGCCGCAGGCCGTTGAATGTCTCTGCTGGGTGAAGCCAAATTGTACTTTAAGAAAGGAAGAGGTCGAATTCCTAAAAATGAGTCAACAAAATTTATGGCCACTGCCTCTCGGAGAACAGACACGGGAACTAGAATTTTCCCCACTATTGAGGCTTGGGTGGCGTCCAAAAAGGACGCACCCTGGCAATTTCCGATATTACAGAAACTGTCTCTCCAAAATATTCCAGAGCGTGTGAAGTGTAATCCAGGTCTAACCGCTTTTGCATAAATATTCCCGAGAACACCTTAACTACATTTTCAAGCGGAAGAATGCCTTGTTCAGCTGCAGGATCGTATCGCGTCCAGTTTCGAATGTGCTCTTCCGACCGGAAGAGGTTCATGGTGCTTCATGCATATGCAAATCGCTGCGCCCATTTTGAGAATGGAACAGTAACATAACCCATGATTCCCTCTGGTTTGGTTCCTGATACCACGCCGTCCCGTATTTCTACGTGAACTGGCGAGCCACAATCAAGGCACGGTGCGTCAATCTGCACCAACTTTCCTGGAAAAAGCCAGCAAACTGCCAGCGACTCGAATCCTCACTGACCAAACCACTTTTGCTCGCCATCGACTGTGATCCGGTACTGGGTTGGAAGATTGCTGAACGGTGCAAAGCTGCCGATATAATCAGTATCAGGAAATAACCAGATACCTGGGATTCCCATTGATACTAGGTCGTGAAGAGCCTTTCGACCATCCTCGACCGGGACCCCGAGTTCCGCGGCAATCTCCGTAAAGTGCGGGGCTTGACCTGTCTTTACCATTTTTCTAATGATGATATTGTACGTCTTATCCAAAAGATTTGGTAAGCTCATAGGGATCTCCTCCTGTGCCATGGTTCGAATCTCTAACCAGGCTACCTGAGATGTTTTAACAATTGAATACCTTGAAGATTGTATTTTGTGACAAAAAAGACCGCATTTTGTTAGCGGATATCACAAATTGGAGGGTTAAATGGAAAGAAAGATGGCGCGCGAGGAGATAGGAAGATAGGGGGAGAAAGAAAGAACCCATATCGCTAGAAGGAGGAGAGGAAAAGACCTATCTTGCTCCGTCCCATATCCTCTGAAGACAGCGGTGAGCCTTTTCCGCCGCCCCTTCCAGTTGAACCTGTCCTGTCGACGTGTACATTTCCAGTTTCTCTACACCCGGTATGTTCGAACACTCTTCGCTCGCCCCCGCTTTTTGAATGAGCTGTCGCGAAAAAGGAAGGTTGTTCAAGTTCGAAACGTGGTTGATCAATTGCGTATATTTGGCATAGGATTCATTCAGTCTGGAATTGTTTTCCTTTTTCTTCTGACCCCATTCAAGGCTCGCCTTGCTCAAATCGTCCCGGCGCTCTTTTAATCCTTTTTCGCGCTCAACAAGAGTCTTGTTGCGGTCCTCCAATCTTTCTCCCCAGGCTCTGAGGCGCTGGTATCTCCCACTATATGCATCTCTCCATTCCTTGCTCATGGACGGGAAGGAATAATTCCATCCTCCTGTCTCATTTTTCCCTACTTTCTTTCCATGGGATTCGCCTTCTGCGTTATGCGCGTCGCGCTGCTGATCATGGTCTCGTTTCTCACGAACATACCCATCGACATCGTTTTGAAAATTCTTCTCGGCGCTCTTCAGCAGCTCATTCGTCTGGATCAGCCTCTTTTCCTCGGCGGCAAGGACCACCTTTTCATCTTCAGCTTTCTTAATGTCATTCTTCAGCGTCCCCATGCTCTGCATGATCTCCTGGACCTGAGCCAGCATAGGATCAACCGCGTAAGCCCTTGAGACCATCAGAACAAGGCTGATAACGATCGTGCACAAGCCCAATGGCTTACCTGACATTGCCGCTTCCCCCCTTCCTGATCGGTTGTTTTGTTTTCTCTGCCCTATCCCAGAGGAGCTGAAGGCAGCGATGCGCGTCTTCTATGGTTAAAGCGTTGTCACAATCCAAAATGGTTCCAGCCCGCTTCCGGAGGTCCACTATCAAGCCGCTCATGCCCGCTCCCTTGTATCTATCCATCCAATTCTGTTGAGCAGTCTGCCAGCCCTCCCATTGGCCGTTCAACTCCTTCTTGTGCCTGAACCAATTCAGTGTATCGTCGGACAGCCTCTTTTTTCTGTCCTCCACTTGCCGCAGACGCTCAATAATTGCGTTTCCCATTTCCCTGGACTGCTTTTGGTCTGCCGCAAGGCGAACCTCGTTCTCATCACACCAGGCCTTTCTTTTCTCGTATTCGTCTTTGGGAAATGTTCCCTTGCAATATGCATTGAAGTTCTCTACGTCTTTTTTAAGTCTTCGATTGAATCCTTGAAACAGGCTGACATTGCTTTCTTCGTACTCCGATTGCTTCTTGATATCGACATCTTCCTGTTTTAGCTTCTGCTCCAACGAGTTGACCTTTTCAGTCTCGCCGGACAACTGTATTCTCAACTTTATCAGCCCGGCGCCTTCGGCAAGGAAGCTTCTCAGCTGTTCATCCTGAACGCTTTCCTGACACGGTGTCAACTTCGGCAGGAAAATAAACGTGGCAACACACAGAAGAAGGATGAGACAATATTTATTTCCCTTTGCATTCATTTCCCGGCTCCAGTTTGCGACAAGGAACCATATCACTCATTCGGGAAGAAGTCCACGTTTTCTCAGGACGGGGGTAGTGCTCGCCCATCTGTTTTAAAGTCCTCTTTGTAAACGATTCGAATTTTCTGCAAGTTCCCTGCCAGCGGAGTTGTTTCGACATAAGTCATCAAATCAAAAGATATATTTTTGAAGACTCGTTAATTCGTTCAACTTACCTTGTCTAAAAACCGGACAAGCGTTGTCACAACTTTGCAAAAATGTCAGTGAAATCTTCTTTACTTCGGAGTCCGGCTTCTTTATCGGATCGGGACGGATCCAGGCTTGCTTAGCGAAAACCCGAAAGGTACACGATGGCCTGATCAGGGCTACGTCTGCCTATTCCGCCCTATTACTTCCATATATCAAGATCATCACGTTTCGCGCATGGAAACATATGGTCCGGATAGAACGTCACAGAATGTAGTATAGGTCACAAAAGGCAACGCACCTCTTTGGTGGATTGAAAAATCTACTAAACTCATTTTATCAAGGATGGACGTGACAATAAAGTTGCTATCTTATTTTTTTGAAGAAAGAGGAGTATTCCAGGGGATACTTGGCAGGTTAGATCCACTCTTTCGAATACCGTGCAGGGGGAGATTCTCCCCCTGCGCAATACCATTTCACCATGACAACTGCTTCCTCAGACCGTTCTCCTGCCAAAGAACAAGGAAATCAGAAAGAGCACCAGAAAAATGATAAACAATATCTTTGCAATCCCTGCAGCCGTTCCTGCTATTCCGGCAAAGCCGAAAATACCGGCGATTATAGCAATCACGAGAAAAGCCAAAGCCCATCCCAACATTTGAACCACCTCCTTCGTTGTGGGACCAAGACCTTACGAAATTCGGTCCTCAGCAATTCTTAATTTTAAGTTAATCACGTACTGCCCGCTTTGCGAGAAGATCGAGAGGTGGAAAACTGTAGGATGCTAGGGGAACGAGCGTAACCTATCAGAATGGACAAATAAAAAATAAGAAAAGGCCACTAAAAATTTGTACCTAAAGAGGCAGAGGACAATTTATTTCTTATGCTGTCTGGCGGCAGGCATGGACAGAGGAAAAAATAAGGCCCCTGAATCTGTGAGCAATTTACCGCTTCCACAAATCTCCGACTGATCAACTGCTTAAGGAAACAGTTGAGAATCGGCTAGCGTCTGTATTTTTGAATAATCATTTGTTATCCTTCTTAATGGAAGTAGTTATTGAGTGATCTTTTACAAATAATTTATGAAAAAACTGGGACGAGCATTTTATAACCGGGACACCATGATCGTTGCCAGGGAGTTGCTGGGGAAATACCTCGTTCATGTATCGCAAGGCATAGAGCGGATTGGCAGGATTGTAGAAGACGAAGCCTATCTCGGAACGCATGATCTGGCAGCACATTCTGCAAAGGGATTCACGCAACGGACCAAGGTCATGTTCGGCCCACCCGGATATGCTTACGTCTATATGATTTATGGAATGTATTACTGTATGAATGTCGTTACGGAGCGTGAAGGGCATGCCTCCGCTGTGCTGTTGCGGGCGATCGAGCCGGTGAAAAACGTTAAGGGGAGAACCCAAGGCCCTGGACTGCTCTGCAAATCGATGCGGATCGATAGGTGCCTCAACGCACACGACCTGGTCAGTGATGATTTCTATATTGCCGATCCGCTAAAAGACGAACACTTGATCATTGTGAACCGGCCGCGAGTAGGCGTGGCCTACGCCAAACATTGGCAGAGACGGCTTCTGCGATTTTACATCAAAGGGAATCCGTTCGTATCAAAAAAATAACACCTGCCGAGACGTAGCTTCGGACTTCTCCTCTGAAGTCTGAAGCGAAGTCTGGTGGAGGCGGCGGGAATCGAACCCGCGTCCGAGAACCTTTCGGCAGAGCATCTACATACATATCCTGTGTTTTAATCTCGCCCTTCCAAACTCCCACAGGCAGGATTTCAGAAAGGCCAGCTTATGAGATTCGCTTCTCACCCTATAAGCTTCGGGGAGAAACTATCCTGTTTTTCTGACATCCCTTCCTGCCCTACAGGAAAGGACAGGGGGGACGCTAGCTGCGTTTAAGCAGCTAGGGCATAATCGTAGTTGTTTGCGATTATGTTTAATCCCATTTGTTTTACGAGCCAATGGGACCTCGGCATGCAGCCCTGACCGTCAACGATCCCCGTCGAACCCTTTTCGCCCCCTTTCCATCTCACGTTCCATGGTTTTTTTCTTTAGTGTCTCTCTCTTATCGAAGAGCTTCTTTCCCTTTGCAAGAGCCAGATCCACCTTCACCCTCCCATCGAGAAAGTAGAGCTTCACTGGAATCAGTGTGTACCCTCTCTGCTCAACCTTGCCGATCAGACGTTTGATCTCCCTTTTATGAAGGAGAAGTTTTCTCGTTCTCAATGGATCGTGATTCAATCGGTTCGCCTGAGGGTACGGACTGATATGCGCATCGACGAGGAAGACCTCGCCCCTTTTGATATCGCCGTAACTATCGCCCAGATTGACCTTTCCCTCCCGCAGGGACTTGACTTCAGACCCGAGCAGTGAGACTCCGGCCTGATAGGTTTCTTCCACAAAATAATTAAAAAAAGCCTTTTTGTTTTGACAAATTAACTTCTGGCTCATCCTTTTAATTTTACCGGATTTGATTAACTGAAGCAACGGATTTCTGAGGATTTCTGAGGCTGGTCCCATTCCGCTCTTGTTTCTTGGAATTCCGCATTCCCTGCCACGGCAGGCAGCACAACCCCGTGGGGAGCAAACTTCACGGGGCGCGATCCAAATTGGGATTAAATACGGACGGGGAGTTCGATGAGGAAGGTGGTCCCTTTGGGTTTGTTGTCTCGTACCCGAATATAGCCGTTGTGGTCCGCAATGATGGCATTGACGATAGTCAACCCCAATCCCGTTCCGGCTTTTTTAGTGGAAAAGTAAGGTTCGAAGAGCTTGCTCTTGTCCTCGTCCGAGATCCCGCAACCATCGTCGCTCACCTCAAGGCGAACGGTCTGCAACTTGGGATCGTAATTCGTCTGGATTCTGATCGTCCCCTCCTTTTCGATGGCCGTCAGGCTGTTCTTGATCAAGTTGACCATCACCCGCTTCATCTGTTCCCGGTCGACGTTCACGACAGGAAGATCATTGGGGGCAAATTCAAAACGGATCTGTTTTTGCGTCGCCTGAAACAGGACGAGTGACTCTTGTATGATTTCGTTGAGCTGATTGGGAGTAGGCCGGGACGCCGGCATTCGAGCAAAGTTCGAAAACTCATTGACCATTCCCTTCAGTTCTTCCACCTGTTTCACGATGGTCCGGGTGCATTCATCGAAGACCATCCCATCGGGTTGAATTTTCTCCCAGTACCGTTTCCTCAATCGTTGAGCAGAGAGTTGAATCGGGGTCAATGGATTCTTGATCTCATGAGCGATCCGGCGGGCCACCTCCCTCCAGGCCGCCATCCTCTGGGCCTTGATCAGCTGAGTGAGGTCATCGAAGACCGCCACGACACCGAGGGGTTTTCCCTCTTCATCTCTCAGGGCGGTCAGATTGATCAATAAGGACAGGGATTTCCCTTCCAGGTTCACCGTGACCTGCCTCTCAATGGAGTCTTTCCGGGAAGATTTGAGTTCGTCCAGCAATCGCTCAATCTGTCCCACATATTCCTTTGGTAGTACCCCGGAGAAATTCTTCTCCAGCACGGTATCTCCTTTAATCTGCAACATCTCCTCCGCAGAAGTGTTGATCGTCGTCACATCTCCCTTCTCATCGATGGAGATCACCCCAGCCGCCACATTTTTTAGGACGATCTCCATGTACTTTTTCCGTTGTTCCAACTCCGAGCGGCTCACCTGTAGGTCCCCGGTCATTTGATTGAAGGATTGGACGAGCATTCCGATCTCATCCGTTGCCTTCATCTGAATTCGGAAATTAAGGTCTCCCGTAGCAATCCGCTCAGTGGCCTCTGCCAGGTCCTTAATAGGAACCGTAATATCCTTGGCTAGATGGAAACCAACCCAGGTGGCAAAGAAGACGATGAGAAGAGTAACCATTAGCAGAGCCATCATGTAACTGAACTTGATCGGGTTTTTCAAAATCTTCAATTGTTTATATTCTACAAAAGCCTGCGAGATCTCCCGCATCTTGACCGTTAGACTTTTTGGGATAAAATGCGTGGCTACGACGATTGCCACCACCTCGCCCCCTTCCGAAGAATTGAAAACAGGGGAGATGCCGGTGATCAACTCTCCCTCTCCCAGCGACAGGATCCTGGAAACCTCTTTTCCTGAAAACCCCGCCTCTAATAAATCCTTCGGAAGATTGAGGGAGACGGACCTGAGCATCGCATCCTCGACTCGAATCGCATCCCCTTCTCCTTTCGGAAATATCCCAAGGGTGCTGAGGTGATGTTCTTGCCGTCTGGCCTCAAGCTGCTCTCTTAACAGACTCATCTCCCTCGATCCCTTATGAATGCCCTGCTTGGGGACGGACTTGCTGATCTGTTGAGCGGTGGAAACGGTGCTGTTGGCAAAATCTCGATAATAGGTCTGAGCTACCTCCAGAGAACCCTGGAGCGATTGCTCCACCTGGGCGCTAAACCAGTGTTCCACACTGTTGGTGATGAAGCCTACGGCTACAAAAAAGAGGAACATGGTTGGAACGAGTGAAAGGCTGATAAAAGCCACCACCAATTTCGTTCTGAGCTTGGCTCCCAAGACCTTCCGCTTCCGTTCAAAGATCAGCTTTACCAGATTCCGAATCACCAGGAAGATCAGAAGGAGAATCAGGATGGTGTTGATATTGATCAGGCTGAAGATGATGATATTGTTGGCGACAGGAATTTTCCCCCACATTTGGGGAAATTTAATCTCGATGGTGAACAGGACGAGGATGAGGATGGAGATGATCCCAATGATGACCAGCTCGTTCCGTCTTCTTCTAGCTTCGGGAGAAAGTGCTTTCTTCATCCATTAACCTTTTCGGCCCCGCGGAGTGGACCGGTAACGGGGCCATTTCTAAGGCGGGAGAGGTTCGAGATGCCAGTCGGTTTCAAAATCCCATAAGGAAACGAAAAACAAGAGATACTCTAAATGAAGAGGAAGCCTGACCGGATCCAATTCCGCTTTGATTCGAAAGTAAGACGGAACTCCATGGTCCAGTGGAGAGGAAGGCCGGATTTCAAACTCTCTCACTTTTGACATCAACGTTTTGGCCTCCTCCAGACTCGAAGCCGACAGGGAAGTATGGCCCTCCCTGAGTTTGACTTGAAAGACTTTTTGGATGGGATGATATTGGACCGTGTGACGGAACTCAGCAGAAGCTACTTTCCGATCCTTCCACCAACTTCTTTTTTGATAAAGGTTAACATAAAAGGTGAAGGTGGTCCGTATCCCCGACTGGATGGCCTCTTCCATTTTCTCTGTAAAACAATTCTCCACGTCGAAACTGATCTTCCAGACCTCATTCCCGCCTTTGACATGAACATTCTTGACGGCAGCTTTTTGGCAGAATGCCGTAAGGGGAAAGATCAAAATCAAAAAAAAGCCGATTCCGATGAACCAAATGTTTTGAATTCTATATTGCATAGAGTTATTCAAAGCTCGAAATCCGAATGTCGAACCTCAAAACTGTTTAAACTCTAAACAGTAAACTGGTTAGGATGATATTTAAAAAGGGGATTCTCGAAGGGGATCATAAGCCGAGTTCTGTATCCCGATCCGCCTTTCAGAGGAAGTCAGGAGGATGGCCATTTATCTAGGGCCCTGATTGCCCAGGGTCTCAAGCGACCTAACCCGCCCTGTTTCCGCCCGAAGAATCGAGCGGATTTGAATGGGCCGTTCTTACCCCGTCTGTGGAATAGGCGTCGCCGCCCGTCCGTAGGACGGGAAACAGGACCTATTTGGTCTTGCTCCGGGTGGGGTTTACCTGGCTACCCTAATCGCTCAGGGTACGGTGGGCTCTTACCCCACCTTTTCACCCTTACCCCCCAAGGCTGAAACCTTGGAAGGCGGTATGTTTCTGTGGCACTTTCCTTATCTCTGCGAAATCGGCGTTCCACCTTTTCACAGAAACAGTCCGTGTTACGGACCACCCTGCCCTGCGGAGCTCGGACTTTCCTCCCCTCCTGATCTCCGACTTTCGCAGGATTTCAGGAGAAGCGGCCATCTGTTCCCCTTCGATTTTTCCCCCTTTCCTTACAGATTTCTAAGAGACTGAAATCTTTGATTACACAGATTAGGAACGATAACAGATGTAAACAGAAAATCGGTGTCATCCCTATTTTGTAATCCGTGTAATCAGCAGAGATGATCTTATTTTCTCAGCTCTGCTCCTTTCTCCTTGGCGATTCTTCTCTGAATCGCCTCGTTTGCCAAACGGTCTGCCTCCTTGTTCTCTTCCCTCGGGATGGATTCGATCTCAACGGACGAGAAGGCTTTCAAGTTCTCTTGCACCGTTCTGTGGAGAGCCTTTAAATTCGAATCTCTTACCCGGTAGACCCCTTTAATTTGCCGTTCGACCAATTCCGAATCGGTGAAGATATGGAGGGTCTTCCCCCCCCGTCGCTTGGCCTCCCTCAGCCCTAAGAGAAGGGCCCAGTATTCCGCCTGGTTATTCGTCTTGTGACCGAGATACCGGCTCACCTCTGAAACTTTTCTTCCTTCTCCATCCGTCATCCAAATCCCCGCCCCTGCCCTTCCCGGATTCCCTCTGGAGGCTCCGTCGAAGTAAATGATCAGCCGATCTTCTGATCCAGGGGACTTCATTTCTTTTCTCGATCTGCTTCCCAATAGAGAATTCGGTTGCAGTTGGGACACCGGATGAGGGCATTGTTTTTCTGGACTTCGATAAACATTTGAGGGGGGACGTGTACAAAACAACCCTGGCAGGTCTCGCGCTTGACCCCGACCACGCCTAACCCCTGCCTTTTTTCCTTCAGCGTGTGATAGAGCTTGAACAGCTTCGGTTCGATCTGTTTGGCAAGAACTTCCCTCCGTTCCATCTGCTTGCTCCAGGCGCTCTCATCCTGGTCCATCTTTTCCTGAAGTTTTTTTCGCTCCCCTTCAATTTTTTCTAGCGTGCCCTTCGCCTCTTTTTCCCGTTTTGAGAGATCTTTCTTCACCTCTTCGATTTCGTCCATGACCTGGAGGATCTCTTCTTCCATCCGGGTGATCGCTTCTTTCATCCCATCAATTTCGCTGAGGAGCGCCTGGTACTCTTTGTTGGTCTTAACCTCAAACATCCTTCCTTCTGTCCGCTTAATTTTCTCTTGCTCCGAGCTGAGCTGGCCCTCTTTCTGCCGCCGGGTCTTGTCCAAGGAATCGATCTTTTCCTTCTCCTTCTGCATCCGTTCTTTCTCAAGCTTCTGTTTCTCTTCCAACTTTTTCATCTCTTTGGGATACCGGTCTTTTTCCTCTTTGATGCCCTGCAGGTCAAGATCAATCTTTTGAAGTTCCCAAAGCAATTCTAATTGTTCCCTCAACCTTCGCCTCCAATCTGCCAATTCCCCACGAATCGATCTTCATGGCTTGTCCCCAAATAAAAAGAGTGCGCCCCTTGGGGTGCACTCTTTCGTCCCGTCCAAACATCACGGAGCATCTTTTCTTTTACCCTCAAGGAGTCCATATCAAATTTTTCTCTTCCCTGTGGGCCCACCTGGGTTCGAACCAGGGACCTACCGGTTATGAGCCGGTGGCTCTTCCAGCTGAGCTATGGGCCCATTCTTATTATATGCCATCCCCTAAAGGTGTCAACCCTCTCGCCCTAAGTTCGGAGTATTGAATTCGGTGTTCAGAGTTTTACTTTAACGGTCATGCTCCGAACTAAATTTCTCCGAACTCCGAACGGATCACGTTTCAAGGAAACTCCTCAATTTCTTAGCACGGCTGGGATGTCGTAGCTTCCTCAATGCCTTGGCTTCAATCTGCCGGATTCTCTCCCGGGTGACATCAAAATCTTGTCCCACCTCTTCCAAGGTGTGGTCGTATTTTTCCCCGATTCCAAAACGCATCCTCAACACCTTCTCCTCCCTCGGGGTGAGACTGGCCAGAACCTTTCGGGTTTGTTCCGATAGATTGGCGCTGATCACAGCCTCCTGCGGAGAGATGACTGCTTTGTCCTCGATGAAATCCCCTAAGTGGCTATCTTCCTCCTCACCGATGGGTGTTTCAAGGGAGATGGGTTCTTTCGCGATCTTCAACACCTTCCTCACCTTATCCAAGGCCATGTCCATCTTATCGGCGATCTCTTCCGGAGTGGGTTCCCTCCCTATCTCCTGGACGAGGTACCGGGACGTCCGAATCAATTTGTTGATCGTCTCGATCATGTGGACGGGGATCCGGATGGTCCGCGCCTGGTCCGCAATGGCGCGGGTGATGGCCTGCCGGATCCACCAGGTCGCGTAAGTACTGAACTTATAGCCCCGCTGGTATTCAAATTTGTCCACCGCTTTCATCAGCCCGATGTTCCCCTCCTGAATGAGGTCTAAAAACTGAAGACCGCGGTTCGTATATTTTTTTGCAATGGAGACGACCAGCCTCAGGTTCGCCTTGACCAGTTCGCTCTTGGCCTCTTTCGCCTTCGTCTCGCCTTCGAAAATGGCCTTCACCGCTGCAGCCAATCTCTCAGCCGTCAGGCCGCATTCCGTTTCCACCTTGTGGATCTTCCTCTGGACATTTAGGGTCTCTCGGCAAATCTCTTGCAGATCGGCCTTGCTCAGTTTACGGGTCCGGAGAAGTTTCTTTTCACTCACGCCCTTTCCCTTCAATTTCTTCAAATAAGCGCGTGCCTCTTGAGCAGAAACTCCCCACCTTCCCGCGATCTTCCGGATTTCTGTTTCTGCTTTCTCCACTCGGTTCAGCATTTGTTTCATCTTCTGCACGATCTTGTTGATCTGAGCGTCCTTCAAATTCATCTGGTTAAAAAAATCCAAGATCTCTTCTTGCTTCTTTTTAATCTCCGCTTGTCTCTTTTTCATGATCGGCTGCTTTTTCTTGGGCGCCTTTTCTTTCTTCTTCGATCGGCCCTGGACCTTTCTCGTCACCGCCTTCCCTCTCAGAAGCCGCCTGAGATCTTCGTCTTTCCGCCTCATCTTTTCGATGAGATCCAGAATCTTCTTCTTTTGGATCTGCTCTTCCTCAAAGCTGCTCTCCTCCTCGTCGATCTCGTTCGTCACCTCCCGGATTTCTATCTTGCCGGCCCTGATCGCATTGCCGAGATTGATCACCTCTTTCACTGCCATGGGACAATTCAGGACAACGCTCAGCACTTCCCTTTTTCCCCTTTCAATTCTCTTGGCAATCTCCACCTCTCCTTCTCGGGTAAGCAGAGAGACCGATCCCATCTCGCGCAGATACATTCGAACCGGGTCGGTGGCCCTGCCGAAGGCCTCCATCTCCGATTCTTCGCCTTCTTCTTCCTTCTCAACACTCTTCTCTTCCTCTACTTTCAACCCCTGGAGGTCATCCACCACGTCGATGTCCATCTCATCAAACATCATGAGGACGTCATCGATCTGATCGGAGGAGACGATATCGTTGGGAGGGATATCATTCCCCTCATCATAGGTCAGAAATCCCTTTTCTCCCTCCATATGAATCAGTTGCTCAACTTCCTTGGCCTTTCCTCCCTTTGCCATCGCACCTCTCCTCTACCCTTTACGAGAATTTTCTATGCGGAGACCTCTCTGCCTCTTCGCCAGTTCCTCGTGTTCCTTCAAAAGCGGGACCAGCCTTTTCTCCTCGTCCTGGTTCTCCGCCTCCTTAATCCTCTTGAGCAATTGGCCCCTTTCCTTCTTTAACCTCTTTTCATGAATTTTCTGGATGCAGTCTTTTAAGATCTTTTCTCGATCTCCCCCCTCCAAACCACCTTCCTGAAAGACAAACTCACACAGCCTTCCTCTCAGATTCTCCTCAAAATTGGCCAAGGCCTCCGGCAGGTCGAGTCTTCCTTTTCTCTGATAAAGATCTCCCAGCGCCTCCGCGATTTTTTGCAAGGTCGGGCTTTCAAATTCCTCCAGGACACCCTCCCTGGAGACGGTCGGGATGATTTCAGGATAGTGAATCATGAGGCGGATCACCATTTCTTCCGATCTTGGAAAACTCCTATCCAGGGACGATCTTTTCAAGTCCTCTCCTGGCTTGGATCGCTCCCCAGGAGAGGATTGGAGCATCTCATGGAGAAAGGACTCCTTGACGTCCAGCCTCTCGGCTAACCCTTTGGCATAGAAGTCCCTTCGAATCTTGTCCGGGATTTTGTTGAGGAGGGCCACGCCTTCCCTTGCTACTCTAACCTTGCCGTCGACGGATTTCAAATCATAGGTCTTCATCAGCCGGTCAAAAAAGAAATCGACGAGGGGAACCGCATGCGCCACCCGTTTCCCGAACTCTTCGCGATTTCCTTTTCTTAGAAAACCATCCGGGTCTTCTCCTTTCGGGAGGGCGATCGTCTTTCCTCCCACGTCCTCTTCCAAAAAGAGGGGCAGGGCACGAAGGGTGGCTTTGACCCCTGCTTCGTCCGCATCAAAAAGGGCGATCATATTTTTCGTATATCGCTTGAGGGTCCGAATATGTTGCGGGGTCAGTGCCGTTCCAAGGGTGGCGACACTCTCTTTGAATCCGTGCTGGTGGAGCGTGAGCAAATCAAAATAACCTTCGACGATGATCACACAATCCTTCTCGGTGGCATCGCGCTTGGCCACCTGAAGGCCATAGAGAACCTCCCCTTTATGATAGATGCTCGATTCCGGAGAGTTAAGATATTTAGGCTGCCCTTCTCGAATTACCCTTCCGCCGAATCCGACAATCCGTTGATGAAGGTCAAAGATGGGAAAGAGGATCCTCCCTCGAAAAGCATCATACCAGCCCGCCGCATCGAGTCTCCTTCCTTCTCGTTGCGTCGAGCCCCCGCTCTTCTTTTTGGGAAAGATCAAACCCAGCTCCCAAGCGAGTTCGAGAGAAACGTTCCTCTCCTGGAAGTGGTGGACCAATCCGTCCCAGCGTTCGGTGGAAACTCCCAGCCGGTGTTCTGTGACGATCTCCTGACTGATCCCCCGCCGGGACAAATATTGCCTGCCCTCTTCCCCCTCCCGTCGCTTGGTCAGTAGATCATGGAAATATTCGGAGGCGATTTGATTGATCTGGAAGAGACCCTCCTTTTTCGCCATCTCCTTTTTTTGGAAGGCAGAGAGCTCGCGGGAGGGAAGTTTCACCCCAAAGCGTTTTGCCAGTTCTTCCACAGCCTGAGGAAAAGAAAAATGTCCCACCTTCATCAGAAAGGTGAAGACATCCCCCCCTTCTCCGCAGCCGAAACAGTGAAAAATTTGCTTCTCCTCATTGACCATGAAGGAAGCGGTCTTTTCGGAATGAAAGGGACAGAGTCCCCGATAATTCTTTCCGGCCTTCTTGAGACTGACGTAATCCGAGACGACCTCCACGATGCTGGATCGATCCCGAATTTCTGAAACCTTTTCTTCGGATAGAAATCCAACGACCAAAGGATAAACCCCCTAAAGAGTAGGACGCCCCGCCCTTTCTGAATGCGTCTACCTCAGCTCCACGATCGTGATCCCGCGACCGCCTTTCAGCGTCTCACCAGGAGAAAAACTTTTCACAGCCGGATGCTCCTTCAGGTACTGGCCGATCGCATTCCGCAACCTTCCGGAGCCCACCCCATGGATAATTTGGACTTTTTCTAATCCGTGGAGAAGGGCTTGATCAATAAATTTATCAACCCGGGAAAGGGCATCCTCTACGGACAGACCGATCACATTTAATTGGGAAGAAGGCTCCCGCGTCGAAGTTGATGCGGTCCCCTTTAGAAAGGCTTGGCTTTTCTGAGCCGTCTCCTCTTTTCCTTTTTCCTCCTCGGCCTGAACGATCTCAGAAAGGGGAGCCGTTACTTTCGCCTTGTCTGTCACCACCTCCGCCCGATTCAAAGGCTTGATGACATTCGTCAGAATCCCATCGCTCCGAAGGCTTTCAATTCTAACACGTTCACCTACCTTCAAGCCACCCTGGATCGCCGAGGGCCCCTTTCTTCTGAAGGAGGGTAGAAGTTTATCCTTGATCTCCTGAAGTTCTTTATGCCGCAGGCTTGGGGGGGACTTTTTTTCTTTTTGGAGGCGAACCCATTCCCTCAGCTCCTCTTCAACCTTCTGGATAGCCTTCTTCGCTTTCTCCTCTGCCTTGGCGTGGATCTCCAGCCTCCGCTCTCTGATGGTCTCCACTATTTTTTTTAGCCTCTCACGCTCAAGGCCGATTTCCTCTTTCACCTTAAGAGCTTCCAGCCTTTCTCTCTCCGCATCCCTCTTCAACCTCTCGAGGGATTCTAAAGCCTGCCTCACTTCCTCATCACTCCCGTCCTGATGCCTGCGGGCGGCTCCGAGGACTTCTGGTGAGATCCCCAGCTTTTCGGCAATTAAGAAGGCGTTGCTCAACCCGAATGAGCCATAGGCGAGTCTATATTTGGGCTCCAAGGTTTTTTCGTCAAACTCCACCGACACATTCTCCACGTCGGGATGAAGGTATCCATAGGTCTTGAGCCGATCGAAGTGGGTGGTGACGACCACCGAAGCCCCCTTCTCGCGGAATCGATCCAGAAAGCCCATGGCCAGGGCACATCCTTCCTGGGCATGGGTTCCCACCCCGAGTTCGTCCAAAAGGATGAGAGAGTGGGGTCCTGCTTTCTCTAAGATCTGATTGACATGGAGGAGATGGCTGGAGAAGGTGCTCAGATTTTCCTCGATATTCTGTTCGTCGCCGATCACTGCAAAGATGTCTTGAAAGATTCCAACTTGGCTTCCCTCTGCGACAGGGATGGGAAGCCCGGATTGGACCATCAACGTGAGAAGTCCCAATGTCTTCAAAGCTACGGTCTTCCCGCCTGCATTGGCCCCGCTCACGATGAGGATACGGTGTCCATCTCCCATCCGGAGATGGATGGGGACCACCTGCGTTTCACGCTGAAGGGTGAGCAGGGGATTGCGGGCCTCCCTCATTTCAATCTGACCGTTCTCGTTCAGGAGAGGGGAGACCCCCTTCAAACGGATGGAGAGCTTTGCCATTGCATAAAGCAGATCCAACTCTCCTAATATCTCAAAATCGTTCAACAGGTTCAGCCTTTGTCCACGAACCTTATCCGAAAGATCTGCCAGAATTCGATATTCCTCCTCCTTTTCTTCCCCCATGAGGAGGTTGATTTCATTGTTGAGGGGAACAACTTGAAAGGGCTCTAAGAAATAAGTCATGCGGCTTTGGGAATGGTCGTGAATAATCCCGTCCAGCCGGCGCTCGGCGTCCGATTTGATCGGAAGGACATATCTTCCGTTTCTGATGGTGATCAACTGCTCCTGAAAGATCGATTGCAGATATTCTTGACGCAGAAGGGATTCGAGCACCGCTTTCGCTTTTTCTCTGGCCCCTCCCAGCCGATGACGGATATCTAAAAGGGCCGGGCTGGCCCGGTCGAGGATTTCCCCTTTGATATTGACTGCCTGCAGAATTTCTTTTTCTAAGGTTTTTTGGTAAGAGAGTCTGGAGATCTTCTCCTGAAGACGGGGAGCCCTTACATTCTCCAACCTTTCAAAAAATCGTCTGAGCCCCCTGCACAGCCCGACCTGCTCATAGAGATCCAATAACTCACGAACATCCAGGACCGATCCCTCAACTTCCAATTTCTGAAAAATGATCTCGAGATCTTTCAAACCTCTAAGCGGAATTTCTCCCTCTGTTTCAAGAATCTTTTTAAGCTCGATGACCTCCGCTAATCTGGACTGGATCAAAGGAAGCTCTTTGGAAGGTCTTAAGGCTTCACAGCGCTTTCGGCCTAAAGGGGAAATGGAATATTCTTTTAGGATGTCTGTGAGATGACAAAACTCTAAAGACTTGAGGGAACGATCATCCATAAAACATAAAAAAAGGAATATCTATCAAGAGGGAAATTTATGGGGAAAGCCTTTCCTTTACCAGCTGATTGACCAGCTTTCCGTCGGCTTTCCCCCCGATCTTTGGCATGACTGATTTCATCACCTTTCCGATGTCCTTCGGGGACGAGGCCTGGGTCTCTTGAATGCTTTGATCAATGATCTTTAATATCTCTTCCTGACTGAGGGGTTGGGGCAAGAAGGACTTCAATATTTCTATCTCTTTTTTCTCCTTGTCGACGAGGTCCGTCCGCCCGCCTATTTGAAATTGCTCCACAGATTCCTCACTCTTTCTCACCATGGCCTGGATGACCTTCACGGCCTCTTCATCTTCCAACTTTTTTCTCAGCTCGATCTCCTTGTTTTTCAGGGCCGAACGAATCATCCGGATGGTGGAAAGTCGCAATTTATCGTTCGATTTCATGGCCTGTTTCATTTCTTCGAGCAGTCTCTCCTCCAACCTCATCCTTTATCCCCTCTCGATCATTTTTCTCATTCTTTTCATCGCCCGTTTCTTAGCTGCCAACGCTTTCTTTTTTCGTTTGATGCTGGGCTTCTCGTAGTGCTCTCTTTTTCGTATCTCTGACAGAATCCCGGTTTTTTCTACCTGTTTTTTGAACCGCCTGAGTGCGTTTTCAAAAGATTCGTTCTCCTTGATTCTAATCCCTGGCATCCATCTTTCCCCTCCTTCCGTAAATTATTTTAAGCTAATAAATATATTATTTTTTATTGTAAAGTCAAATATTTTTATGACGTTGCTCCACTTTTCCCTTGACAAAGGACCTCTGTTCTTTTAATCATTGATGCGACATTCCATCGCGCCCTTCCAGAAGTGATCAAATTGAAAGCTATGGAAAAAGAAAGGTTAATGATCAAGGCTGCCGCTGAAAAAACGGCTCAAAAAATTATCCAGCCCCGGGCAGCAACGATCGACGCCACCGGAGAATTTCCCTGGGATTTGGTCGGGGCGTTCGGGAGGCAGGGCTTTCTCTCCCTCCTTCTTCCCGAGGAATACGGTGGGGCGAATGGAGACTTGGTCTCGTTTTGCATGACGATCGAAGAAATTGCAAGGGTGAGTGGCTCCTCATCCCTCATCATCCTGGCTCAGGGGATCGGTACTCTGCCCATTCTATTAGCTGGAAATTCCATCCAGAAAGATTTGTATCTTAAGGAGATATCAGAGAAGAACCGTCTCATCGCGTTTGCGCTAAGAGAGCCCGAAGGAGACTTGGAAGCCTCTTCCCTCAACACGACGGCCGAAAGAAAAGGGAAGGATTATCGGATCAGCGGGTCTAAATCTTTCGTGACTCACGGCAGTCTGGCCAAATATTACTCTGTTTTTGCCGCGACCCATTCCGGGAAGGGAATCAAGGAGATTTCTGCATTCGTGGTGGAAGAGGGAACTCCGGGCCTCTCTTTCGGGAAGAGGGAAGAGACCATCGGCATGAGGGGCTCAGTCATCACAGACGTGATCTTTGAAAATTGCCATGTGCCTCAGGAAAATCTTCTTGGGGAGGAGGGACAGGGTTCGAAAATCGCAACGAAAACGCTCAACCTGTCGGCGCCGGTGATCGGGGCGCAGGCAGTCGGAATCGCCCAAGGCGCCCTCGACTTTGCCATCCGCTATTCGAACGAGCGGGCTCAGTTCGGCAAGCCCATCTCCTCATTTCAGGCGATTCAATTCATGATCGCCGATATGGCCACCCGAGTGGAGGCCGCTCGGGCCCTCGTTTACAAGGCAGCCTCTCGGATCGTTGAAGCGTTTGAAGAAACAGAAAAGCTCTCTGCGATCTCAAAATACTTTGCGTCCGAAATCGCCATGAAAGTGACCACCGATGCCGTCCAGATCCTGGGAGGCTACGGCTATATGAAAGACTATCCCGTGGAACGGATGATGCGGGATGCTAAGGTGACTCAGGTTTACGAAGGCGCCAATCAGATTCAGCGTTCGATCGTGGCCCGACAACTATTAGAAGATTAGCAGGTTGCGGAAAAAGGCGCTCCTCGCTGCTCAGCACCTTTTTCCGACCATTCTAAAGCTCGCTTTACCGCAAATCCAAAACTCGCCCTTCGGGCTCAGACATTGGATTTGCGGCCGTTCCGCTCGCTAAGAATGGTTTCCCGAAAAAATCCGAATTCGCGCTCGGAGCTCTTTTTTCACTTCTTCAGGATTTTGTTCGTCTGTTTGAGGCGGAGATGAGCGGAACCTTTTCCCTTCCTCTCATTCCTATCTTCATCCTTTACACCTTTGGTGTTTATCTGGGCCATTTGGACCTCCCTTTTCTCCCTGAAGGGTGGATTCTACTCCTCATTCTTTCTGGTTTTTGGGCTCTTCTCCTCCTCACCAAGAGACCGCAAATGGGCTCGTGGACGGCCCTCTCCATCTTCTTCATCCTCGGAATTTTTTCTATCCAACCTTACCTCCATTCACAACATTCTCCCTCTCACGTCTCTCATTTTACTGCTTTGGAAGGAATCTCATTGGAGGGAGTCATTGATCGTCCTCCCGAGCATTCCCGGGGGCGAACCCAACTACTCATTCGGTCAGAAAGGATCATCCTGTCGAACCGCCATGTCCCGGTAGACGGCCTTGTCCTGATCTTCCTGAAGGAAGAGGATCCCTCGCTCCGGGTCGGGGATCGCCTCAGGATTTCTTGTAGACTCTATCCGCCGCGTGGATTTCAAAATCCAGGAGGCTTTTCTTTCGAACGCCATCTTGCTTTCGAACGGATCCATACGATTGGATTCCTATCCCAGCAGAAAGGGCTGGTCAAATTGGGCGAGGAATTCAAGAATCCTGTCACGCTTCGGGTGGAAAGGTGGCGGGACCATATCCGGAGTTTTTTAAACCGGGAGGCGGATCCTCGGACTTGCAGCATTTTCAAAGCCCTGGTACTGGGCGAGCAGGGTGATATTCCAGAGGAGATAAAAGAATATTTTATCCTCACCGGAACAGCTCATCTCCTCGCCATTTCGGGAGACCAATTTGGAATTGTCGCCCTCCTTTCTTTCTCTCTGCTCATCTGGATTTTAAAACGTTCAGAATTTCTTCTTCTCACCCTGGACGTTAAGAAATGGGCAGCGGGGCTGACGATCCCCTGTATCGTCCTCTACGCCTTCATCGCGGGCGGAGGGATCTCGGTGATTCGAGCGGCCATCATGGTGATCACCTTCTTTCTTTCCATCCTGCTCAATCGTGAAAGACACCTCCTCCACACATTGGCCTTAGCAGCCTTTCTGATCCTCATCGTCTCACCCCCTTCTCTTTTCGATGTCTCTTTCCAGCTTTCTTTTCTCGCGGTCCTTTCCATCCTGTACTGGGCGCCCCACATCTTCCAACAGTTTAAAAAAGAGGGAATTCGCGTGCTTCTCGAAACCTCTTGGAAAAAGAATATTCTGAAATATATGACGCTCCCTCTTCTTGTCACAGGGGTCGCTATTTTGGGAACCGCACCGTTTGTCGCGTTCCACTTCAATCGTTTCTCCCCCATCGGATTTTTGACCAACCTCTTCATTATCCCTTGGGTGGGTTTCCTGATCGTCCCTTTGAGCCTTGCCGCCTCCATTTTCTCCTTTTTCTCAACTCCTATCGCTGCCTTTCTGATCTATGTCAACGGGTTCATCACCCATCTCCTGCTCAAAGTGCTGGCCCTTCTTGCTTCCATTCCTTACGCATCCTTCTTTATTTCCACACCCACTCCTTTTGAAATCATCCTTTTTTACCTTCTCTTCTTTTTGGTGGTCCACCTCCGAAAAGGGAAAAACATCCAATATCTTTTTGCCGGGCTCTGTATCGTTTTCGTTCTGGATTTGGCGTTTTGGTACGTGAAAGATTCGTTTCAAAAAGATCTCAGAGTGACTTTTATTGATGTGGGACAGGGGGATTCCATCCTTATAGAATTTCCCAAGGGAAGAAAGATGCTCATCGATGGAGGCGGTCTTTATGAGGATCGGTTTGACGTTGGAAAGAATGTGATCGCACCTTTTCTCTGGAGGAAGAAGATAAGCAGGATCGATACGCTCGCGCTGACCCATCCCGACCCCGACCATCTAAAAGGGTTAATCTTCATTGCCACCCAATTTTCAATCGGCCACTTCTGGGATAACGGGTTCCAGACAGAATCCGACTCCTATCTTCAGTTGAAAAAGATCCTTGCCGAGAAAAAAATCCAAACGGAATCCCTCAGCGAGAAGACACCCGCTCGAGTGATCAACGGGGTGGAAACTTCCTTTCTCAACCCGCCGGCATGGGGCCCGACACACAGGCGGAATCTTTCGGATCTTAACAATTCGTCCCTGGTGATGAGGCTTCGGTTTAAAAATGTTTCAATGCTTCTGACGGGTGATATCGGAAAGGAAGCAGAAGGGCGAATGCTGAGAAAAGATTATCTTCTCCGATCGGATATTTTAAAGATTCCCCATCATGGAAGTTTTTCCTCGAGTTCATCTCCTTTTTTGGAAAGGGTAAAACCTACGTATGCCATTCTCAGTGTTGGCGAAAGGAATATGGGCAGACTTCCTCATCCCGAGGTGTTGAAACGATACTCCCAACTGGGCGCACAAGTATATCGAACTGATAAGAACGGCGCGATTACGGTAGTCACAGACGGGGAAAAGATCGAAATAACGCCACAATCGGGTGCTTCGCAGTAGAAACGAAATCCCTCAATAATTCTCGCATCCTTTACCTACATTGATTCTCGGGAATCTCGTGATTAAAATTAGATCAAGGGAAGGAGTGATTTTAAATGGATAAACGAAAGATTTACTTTTGGGGAATAGCGCTTACACTCGTCGGGCTTATAGTGACGGGTTGTGCCCACTATTACGCCGGATATGGTTATTATGATTACCCTTACTATGATTACGGGTATGGATATCCCTATGGGTATTATTATGGGTCTCCTTATTACGGTCATCATCATGAGTTTGGGGAAAGCCATGAGTGGGGCGAACACCATGGATCCGGTGAACATCATGGCGGAGGCGGGAATTCTGGAGGACATGGCGAGCACGAACGCCACTAAGCCGACCGGTCATTTACCAGAGGACTGAAAAGTCAAGTCTAATCTTACTATGGTGTGGGTTACCTCTGCTTCAAGACATGGCAAGGTGCAAATTTCCAAGCGAATAAGTTCTACTCGCTGCCATTTTAAAAAAATATTATGTCTAGAAACTAAGAGCCAGCGTAGCGGCCATGACCCGGGCAAACGAGCAGCCTGTAGCTATTTACAAACGGAAGCTATCGTGGTAATGACATGATTATTCGTTTAAGGGAAGATGATCATGGCCAATCCAACTGAATTAGATCGGACCTTTCAGTTTATCATGAAAAGAATGGTGGAAACCGGGCAGGCGCCGCATTATACGGAGATCGCCTCCGGAATGGGACTTTCCGTGGAGGAGGGCCGAAAAGCCCTTCACGAGCTACTCACAACACCAGGGATTCCCGGATGGTTATATCCAAACACCGATTACATCGTCTCTTTCGCCCCATTCAACAACCTTCCCACTCAGTACCGAATCACGGTTGATGGACAGCAGAAATGGTTCGGTCAGTGAGGTTTTGAATCGCTGGCAGTCTGCTGGCTTTTCCATGGAAAAACAGTTCAGATCGATGCCCCCTGTCTCGATTGTGGGCTCCCGATTCGAGTGAAGATTCGTGACGGGCAAATCCTTCGAGCCGAGCCTGAAGGTCTGATGGCTTATGTGGCTGTGCCGTTCTGGAAATGGTTTGAAAACGCTCCTTATGCCTGAAGCACGATGAACCTCTTCCGGTCGGAAGAACATATTCGGAATTGGGTCCGTTTTGATCCAGCCACTGCAGAGGGTATCCTTACGCTTTCAGACCTGGTGAAACTCTTTTCAGTTATTTATTTTCGCAGGCGCCTTGATGGTGATTGGGTCTCCCATAGTCGAGAGTATGTCCTCGAAATGGTCACAACGCTTATTGATCTTGGAAAGTCCGGCCCCTTCTGGAAGCGGCCGAAAGCATAACTTCACACCATGCCTGCTGGCCCGACATGCTGCCACAGCCCCATCTGTTCGAGCGCCCGGCGAACGGGTTCTCGTGAAGGTTCGGGCGTGCCCATCCAGAAGGCGAGGACAATAGCTCGGGTGCCAACGCCTGCATCGCCGGCGGAATCCCACTTCCCTTCCGTTGTGATTTGAGCCGCACCACTGATGACCTTCTTCCGCGCTATCTCTGCCAATGGGGGCGGCACAAACGCCATGAGGTTATCCAGCACGGAATTGGCTTCCGGACTGAGTCGAATATTGCTCACATCCGGGAGAATGTTCTCCGTAAGGGTCTGGCGATTGATGATCGCCTCGATAAAATCATCAAACTTCTTGAGAATGGCTTGATGTTTTTCCCGGTCAACGCGCACCACCTTTTCGGCCCATCGTCTGCAGTAGCCGCATTCATCGCACGAACTGTGATAGCAGTTGTGGATTTTGAAATGCTCGGCGAATCCTTCGAGCTCGCGGTTATCAATCTGTATCACATCGGAGAAGGAATAACCGAAGATGTCAGCCATCTGGAGCATCAGGTCAATGTTCACAAGGTCGGGCCTGATGAGGTATTCCAAATTCGGCTGGTTATAGGCGTTCTGCCGGGGCAGCGTCAGGAGTTCAACGAGGTTGCCATCAAAGCGCCGCTGCTCATAGGCCCGAACCACCTGCATCATGGTTCGAGTCGTCCGAAATCGCTCGAGCAATTTTAAAGAATCAATACCCACCTCATCGTAATCCTCCACATCCTCGGGGCGTATCCAACGCGCCTTGATCAGTTCATCGGGCTTCCCTAATTTCATTCTCTGACAGTAGACTTGGCAATGGTCAAGAACAAAGCCTCCGCTGATATGACCGCCCTGTGCGGAGTGGGACATCATGTTGATATGGTTCGTGTCGAGATAACAGAGGTAAAGGCAGGATGGATTGGCGATGACCTCCAATGTGCAGCGAAGAGCACGCCGCATCGAACGCAGTGCGGCGAAGTCCCGCGTTGCCGATTCAGCCAGGATGATCTCGTCGGCCCCTAGGTCTTCCCAGTATTTGGCTCTTTTGACATTCGCCACACGCGCCCAGCTCGAAACCACCACCTTGAAATCCGGAAAATGTCTCTTGATCCATACGAGCAGTATGGGCAACGTCACCGTCACCATATCGGCACCCGTTTTAGCAACCCATTCGATATGGTTGAACAGAAGACGGTTCCCCTCACGGGTCATCTCGAGATTGTCCTGGCAGGCACCGTTGAAGAGGTAGTTGAAGTGAAAGCCACGCTTCCTCGCATCCGCGATGAATTCCTTGGCCTGTTCGCGTATTACTCTGGGTGCCAAGAAAGAACCCCGGCCGCCCCCGAATGGGTCGTCGGTAATCTGGCCGAAAAGGGTATCCACATCGGAAGATTCATGGCTCAGCTGTTCTAAGAGTTCTGGGTCCCAGTTACACGCAACTGAATACTTCATATCGGAAAACCTCCTGAGGAAGAGTATCCCCCTACTGGAAAAATGAACTATTCTAACCTTAAACTTCGTCTCTTTCAAAATATCTTCCCGTTTCTGCCCCGTTTCTCACCACAAAAGAAAGGAACTGCGGGTGGGGGAGGCCGAGTACCCCTTGCCCACCCCCAGTTCTTATTGCTCTGACCGGTGTAGTCCCTTCCAAGGCTTCATAAGGCCCGCGTTAAGGGCAATCAGGGTTGATGCTCGTAAAAGATTTTGAAACTCCGGTGTTCCTTGAAACCCATCCAGTCAAGCCCTAAAAGGTTGGGCCGATGAAGCCTCTTCAGGAACCTCCCACCGGTCGGGCAATAAGAAAGTATATCCTTCCCCAATAGGCGCAGACACAGAGGGGAGAGTTGGAGAAGCTTTAGACCTGCCTGCGCGAAGCCGCTTCGGCGAAGGCAGGGCGGCTTCCTCTAAAGGGACCCCGCGAAGGAGACTCAACCCTTTCCTCTACTTGATTGTCGAGAAAGGGAGGGTTCCCGACACAATCCATCCATGACCGCATTCGAAAGGTTCGAAAACTGGCCCCTCTGTGTCGACCACCTTTCTAAAAACTTTCTTCGTCCATGAAAACTGCGGGTGGGGGAGGCCGAGTACCACATTGACAATTCATCCGCCTAACGATATGTTAAACCTCAAAGAGTTGAAGGAAAGGTATTTTCTGATTCAAGGAGGCCAATATGGAACTGAAGACCGAGCAATTAGAGATCCCAGAAGGATGTAACATCATTTTTGGTCAAACCCATTTCATCAAGACTGTCGAAGATCTTTACGAGATCATGGTCGGATCCGTTCCCGGCGCAAAATTTGGCATAGGGTTCTGCGAAGCCTCGGGTGCCTGCCTCATTCGGCTTGAAGGAAATGATGAGACGTTGAAGGAAGTCGCCAAGAGAAATGCCCTGAAGATCGGAGCGGGTCACACCTTTGTCATCGTTTTAAAGGATGCCTTCCCGATCAATGTCCTCAATGCAGTGAAGATGTGCCAGGAGGTATGTACTGTTTTCTGCGCCACGGCGAATCCCGTAGAGGTGATCCTGGCCCAATCGGAAATGGGCAGAGGCGTCCTCGGGGTTATCGATGGCTTTTCCCCCAAGGGAGTTGAAAAAGAAGATGGGATCACCTGGAGGAAAGATCTTTTGAGGAAGTTTAATTATAAATTATAAATTATAATCCAAGCCCATCCAAAACGAGGGATGGCTTCGCCTCGTCCTTCCCACTCCGCATGAAGCCTCGGAAGATACCCACCCCCGGCCACGGCAAACAGAAAACCTCGGGGAGCCTAAGGTACCGTCTCGCCTTGACAAATTAGCCTCTCTATTATAAACATGGAAGGTGAGAGGGCAATTGGACGTAATCCAACTTTCTTCGGTTCCGCCAAGATTTTCATCTTCGAGATGACAGAAAGAGCCACCGAGTTTCCAAACCTTAGTTTAAAAACCAATTAAAAGGAGGGACATGTATGAAGACAGAGAAAGGGGTCATTTTCGTTTTGGTGTTAACGTTTGTGTTCTGCATCGGTCTTGCAAGCGATGTCTGTGCCCAGAAGGTCGACAAAATAAAAATAGGGCTGCTTTATGGATTAACCGGCGTAGGGTCGCCGATCGGTCCGGTCCAGCTTGAAGGATCGAAGCTCGCGATCAAGGACATTAACGAAGCCGGAGGAGTGAACATAGGAGGCAAGAAGGTCCCGGTAGAATTTGTCACGCGGGATGATGAGACAAAGCCCGATGTGGCCCTCCGAAGGTTCAGAGAGCTGGTTTATGAAGATAAAGTCCATGCCATCATCGGGTCCACTTTGGCACCCATCGCGGCTGCTCTCAATAAAGAAGTGAAAAAAACGCCCATCCCCTACTTCTCGGTCTGCGTCGCCCCCATGACGATGTTTAAGAAGGATGAGCTCGCCGAGACGACGTTCGGCGTCCATGGAGGAGCTTACGCCATCGGTTTTGCAGGGGCGGCTTACATCGTCAACAAGCTCGGGTATAAAAATATCTACTTTTTCGCCCCTGCCTATGCCTTCGGTTGGGACCAGAAGGCCGGGGCCAAAGATGCCATCGAGAAATACGGGGCCAAATGGGAATACGCGGAATCGCCTCTTGGAACACCCGACTTCACGCCGTACCTTTTGAAGATCGCCGAAGCGAAACCGGATATCGTCATGATGGCCCATTGGGGGGTGGACGCCATCAATGTTCTGAAACAGGCCCATGAAACAGGTCTGAAGAAAAATACAAAAATCTGGTTTGACTGGATGACAAACGTCTTCGGGGGCGGCATCCCTCCGGAGGCTCTGGAGGGAGTCAATTCCTTAATGTCCTGGTATTGGAACATGACAGGCTTCAACGATCCTGCCATTGTCAAAGCGACGGAGGAATTCGTTAAGAAGTATATGAAGGAATATAACCATCCACCCGATCCCTATGCTGCGGTTGCATACATCGGAGTCAAAGAGGCTGTCCGCGGCATCGAGCTCGCCAAGTCGACAGATCCTCATGCCGTTGCGAAAGCAATCATGGACAACCCGAAATTCGACTCCATGCGAGGATCCGGGGTCTGGAGGTCCGACCATCAGCCGCTGTTCAAATATGGGTCTTTTGTTACCGTTGGAAAATCGCCTAAGGAGAAAAAGGACAAGTGGGACCTCGTGAAAGTCCTCGGGGCCTACACCGGAGAGGATTACCTCCCGCCTTTGAAAGAACTTGGATATTAATCGGACAAAAAGGGCAGGGAGACCCCCTGCCCTTCCGCAGGTGTCATTTGTCAAGCAGCATCCTTCTTCAGACAAAAGGCCTCACCAAGAGGTTCAACGGTCTCACCGCCGTCCATGACGTCAGCTTCGACCTAAAAGAGGGAGAGGTCGCTGGCATCATCGGCCCCAACGGAGCCGGGAAATCAACCTTTTTCAATCTCCTGACCGGGCTCTTCCCGCCCAGCGACGGAAAAATCTTGTTCATGGGGAAGGAGATCACGACGGTGCCCCCGTATGGCAGAGTAAGAATGGGGCTGGTGAGGACCTTTCAGCTCGTATCCGTCTTCGAATCTCTCACGGCTTTGAACAACCTTGTGCTGGCCAAGATTCGGTTCGACAAGAATTATGCTCCGAAGAGAAAATTTTTCTTTAAGGATGCCCATCGCGCCGAAACGGTGGATGCTTGTCTTGAAGCATTGCAGACCGTGGGAATCGCGGATCGGGCGAACGTTAAGACGTTCGAACTCTCCTATGGAGACAAAAGAAAACTTGAGATCGCCTTGGCCCTATCCCTGAACCCTCGCATTCTTCTTCTTGACGAACCATTATCCGGATTGAGCGATGTCGAAATCAGCGAGGTCCTCGACCTCATCCGGCTGGTGAAAAAGAATTTTACCCTCATTCTGATCGAGCATAAAATCTCGCGGATTGTCGATCTGGTGGGACGATTGAGCGTGATGCATGAGGGGCGGCTCATCGCCGAAGGGAAACCGCAAGAGGTTCTTTGCGATCCCCAGGTCAGGCAGGTTTACTGGGGGAGGGAGGAGGTCATATGCTCCTGACCGTAACGGACCTCGACGTCCACTATGGCCATGCCAAGGCCCTCCATCACGTCAACCTTCATCTCCTCCGGGGAGAAGTCATCTGTATGGTGGGAAGGAATGGAGCTGGGAAAACAACTCTGTTGAAAACGATCGCAGGTTTTCTCAAACCCTCCCAGGGCTCCATTCTCTTCGATCAAAAACCGATTCAGGGGCTGGTGCCTGAAAAGGTCTCCATCATGGGGATTCGATATGTATTCCAGGATAAGCGGGTCTTCGGTGAACTGACGGTGAAAGAAAATATCGAGCTGGCCGCCTACCCGACGAAAGAGAAAGTTTCCGATTCCGTCAACCGGATCTTGAACCTTTATCCGAAGATGGGTGTCCTGCTGAACTCTAAGGCAAAGGGATTGAGCGGCGGGCAGAGGCAGATTCTTTTGATCGGCAGGGCATTGATTGGAGAGCCGAAACTTCTTCTGATCGATGAACCCACCGAAGGGCTATCCGCAGGAATCATCGAAGAGATATTGAACGTCATCGGGAGGATGAAAGGGGAGCTCTCCATGGTCATCGTGGAACAGAATCTTTCCGTTGTCTCGAGAATGGCGGATCGCGTATACATTATGAAGGAGGGAAGCATCTTCAAGGAAATTAACGACCGGGCCGTGATCGAGCAGTCGAGCGCTCTGGAGGCTTATCTTTAAGACGATTCACGGCAGGCTGCTGAAAAAGTGGCCAAAGGTGTTGAGCGGCGAGGACGGAGAAAGAAATAAATTGGGAAAAGACGTGAAGACAAGATTTCGAGATTCAGGGGGGCTGGGAGTCATCCTCATTGCCCTTGGATTCATTATCTTCGGGACAGCGACCTCTCTTCTTCGAACGACAGACTTCATTATCTTCTCTATTTTTGTTCTCGGATTCGACCTCCTTTACGGACACATGGGCAGGCTCTCCTTCGGCCATATGCTCTTCTTCGGCTCCGGGGCCTATGCAGCCGGCCTGCTGGTGCGATACGCAACTCCCAATCCTTTTCTGGCCATCCTCGCCGGAATTTGTGGTGGCGCATTGGTGGGCGGGATCCTGGGGCCTGTCGTCGTCAGAGCAACAGGTGCCTGTTTCGCCCTGATCAATCTTGCCTTCAATCAAGTGGGTTACTTTTTAGCCCTCGTGGCCTTTGCCAAGTCTACAGGGGGTGAGGACGGACTCTCCCTGACTTTTTCAAGCACCCCCTTGCTCGACATCACCCGTCCAAAGGTCTTCTTCGGATTTGCTTTGTTCTGCCTCTGTTTGATCTACTATTTCTTGAAAAGACTGACGTCTTCCCCTTATGGCATCCTGTTGAGAACGATCAGGGAGAATGAGACGCGGGCACAATTCATTGGATACAATACTTATCGTTACAAGTGGATCACTTTTGTGATCTCCTCGTCCATCTCCGCACTTGCGGGCGCCCTCGCGACGCTCAATTATGGCTATGTCAATCCAAGCTTCGTTGATCCGACAAGAAATGTGGAGGTCATCTTTGCAGCTTTGATCGGAGGGGCAGGAAGCCTTTACGGTGCCGTCATTGGAGGGTTCTCATACATGGTGATCAGCAATTATCTGGCGAGGTACATCCCGAGATGGGAGATGTTTCTTGGATTCGCCCTTCTGATCCTCGTCTTCAAATTTAGAGAAGGAATATGGGGAAACGTCATCAGTGTCTGGAAAAGACGGACACAGACCGGAGAGTGACCGAAACATGATCAGCACCCTCATCTATGGCCTGACGATCGGAGGGATTCTTTATATCATCTCCATCGGGCTTTCGCTCACCTTCGGAAGCATGAGGATCGTCAATTTTGCCCACGGGATGATCTACACCACCGGGGCATACATCCTGATCGCCGCTCTGCCTTTCCTCCGTCACAATTTTTTCGCAGGAATTGTCGTCGCCATCCTGGTGGTCATCCCGATCAGTTTCATCATTGAGAAGTTCATCGTCCGGCGTCTCTATGGAGAATCGATTGACTACGCCATCATCGCTACCTATGCCGTTCTTCTAATCGGAGTTGATCTCGTGAAGTGGATCTGGGGAACGAGTCCTATTCCCCTGAGTGACCCTGTGGGGCGAAGTGTTTCTTTCCTTTCCGTCGAGGTTCCCGTCTACCGGCTCATCATTATCGCTGTCGCCCTAACCATCTGCATTGGCCTCTGGGTGTTCTTCAAAAAAACCATTGTTGGAAAGATCGTTATTGCCGGCTTGCAGGACAGAGAGGCCGTGAGGAGCCTGGGGATCAGTGTCGACAAGTATTTTTCTATCGTTTTTGTTCTGGGAAGCTGCCTCGCTGCCTTAGGAGGTGTTCTTTACTCGCCGATCACAACGGTACACCCCTACATGGGGTTCCATATTCTTCTCATCAGTTTCGCCGTAGTGATTGTGGGAGGGCTCGGAAGTCTGAAGGGCACGACGATATCTGCCTTTGCTCTGGGCATGGTGATGGCGATCACAGGGAGGTTCTGGGGACCGGCCGCAGAGGCCATGGTTTTTGCGGTAATGGCGGTCATGTTAATTTTTAAACCCATCGAGGTATAAGAATAAAGTGGAATTGCTGGCTGCGCTGCAGAAGCACCAATTACCAGTACTCGAGTACTAAATATCAAAGTTATCGGTTATGAGGTCAACAAGTCATTGGTCATTGAATAACTAATGACCCAGTGACTTAATGACTAAAGAGGATTTGTGATTTGGAATTTATAGCCAAGGAGGATCATCGATGAGGCTGGAATCAAGCTTGGTTTGGCCGAAGCGCCTGCATTGGGAAAAGTACTTTCGCCCCCGAACCATTCCTGAAGCACTAAAGATATTAGAAGAATTTCAGGGAAAGGCAAGACTCCTCGCAGGGGGCACCGACCTGATCCCTCAGATCAGAAATCGGGAAACAGAGCCAAAGGTTCTCGTGGACATCACCCGGATTCCTGGGTTGGGTGAAATCAAATTAGAAGAGGGTGTCATCAAAATAGGAGCGTTGGTCACACACGCCCAGGTTGCCGAATCCTCTCTGATCAGTGAAAAGGCTCTGGCATTGAGTGAAGGGGCTTCGCAACTTGGATCTCCTCAGATCCGGAATCTGGGGACGGTCGTAGGGAATGTTGTGAGCGGACAACCTGGTGCAGACACAACGATCCCCTTACTCGCTCTCGATGCAAAGGTGAACATAGCAAGCAAACAAGGAGAACGGACTGTTCCTTTGACGGAATTTTTCCTCGACACCGGCAAGACCGCGGTGGACAGTAGTCGTGAAATGGTCGTAGAGATCTTCTTCTCTCCGCTGGCCGAAAACGAATCAAGTGTTTCCCTCCGGCTAGCGAGACGGAAGGCTCTGGCTTTACCTATTTTGACAGTCTCCGTTGTTGTCTCAGCAGACATAAAGCAGCAGAAGTTCAATCGGATAAGAATTGCCTTAGGTCCGGCGGCTTCGACTCCATTCAGACCCAGAGAGGCAGAGCAAATGCTTGCATCCACCTCGATTGCGGATACGCTGATCAAGGAGGCAGCAAGGAAAGCCGCCCAGGAGGCGAATCCAAGAACAAGCCTGCTGAGGGGAAGCGAGGCGTACCGGAGGGACATCGTCGCCAATCTGGTCGAGAGGGGAATTCGTAAAGGAATAGAGCGACTGGAGGTAAAACATGGCTAAGGAGAAAATCCAATTTGAAGTGAATGGGAAACAGGTCTCCCTGGAAGTGGATCCCGATGAGCTTTTGATCGATGTGCTACGGGATCACTTGGGCTTGAAAGGAACCAAGGCAGGATGCCGGGCTGGGGAGTGCGGCGCCTGCTCTGTCATCCTGAACGACAGAGTGGTGACTTCATGCTTGATTCCAGCATTGAAGGCCGACGGAGGTAAGATTACCACTGTGGAGGGGCTTGAGAAAGACGGAGAGCTTGATCCCCTTCAGAAAGCGTTTGTCGAAAAAGGAGCAATCCAGTGCGGCTTCTGTACCCCAGGGATGCTCCTCTCTGCGAAGAATCTCCTGGATCAAAATCCTCAACCGAGCGTTGAGGAAATCAAGGTGGCCATTTCCGGAGTGCTGTGCCGGTGCACAGGATATCAAAAAATCATCCACGCTATCCACGCGGCGAGCAAAACCATTCCAGGTAACGAGGTTTAATGATGGAGAAAGAGAAGCGGAAAAAGAAAGTATTGGTCAAAGAGAAGGTTCTGGAGATGCCTCCGGTCATGGAAGAGTTGAGCACCGTGGGCAAATCCGCGGTCCGGGTCGATGCCTATGCAAAGGTGCGCGGGAAATTACAGTATGGCGGTGATATGGACTATCCAGGTGCTCTCCATGGAAAAGTCCTTCGGAGCCCTCATGCCCACGCCCTCATCAAAAAGATTGATACGGAAAAAGCAAAGACGCTGCCCGGCGTGGTCGCCGTTTTAACGGCAAAGGATATTCCGGGGAGAAACGGCTTTGGAGCCATCATCCCGGACCAGCCTGTTCTTTGCGGGAATAAGGTCCGTTACATCGGAGACGGAATCGCCATGGCCGCAGCCATCTCTGAGGACATCGCCATCCAGGCTCTTGATTTGATCGACGTGGAATATGAACTTCTCCCGGCTGTTTTTTCTCCTATAGAAGCCATGAAGCCCGAGGCTCCTAAAATCCATGAAAAAGGCAATCTCATCACGACAAGCAAGATCCGAAAGGGGGACACGGAAAAGGGATTCAAAGAGGCTGACATCGTGTTGGAGAAAACTTACACGGTCCCGATCTTAGAACATGCCTATATCGAACCAGATGTTGTCATCGCCATTCCTCATGCTGACGGGACGATCACCGTGAAAGGGCCGATGCAAGCACCATTTACGGTTCGGAGGAATATCGCTCCTGTCTTAGGGATTCCAATCAATAAGGTTCAATGCATTCAGACTCCTCTAGGTGGAGGATTTGGAGGAAAAGAGGATTCTCCCATCGATATAGGTGCTCGGGCCGCCGTTTTGGCCTGGAAGACGGGCAGACCGGTCAGAATGGAATACGACAGGGAAGAGATCACCCTTTCCACCTGCAAGCGCCATCCCATGATCATCGCTTGCAAAATCGGCGCAAAGAAAGATGGCACCTTTGTGGCCATCGAAGGAACAATTTACAATGAACAAGGTGCTTATGCCTCGTTGGGTCCTGTTATTCCTCCGGCCGGTGGCGTCCATGCTCATGCGGTCGTCATGCTTCCAGGACCCTACGTGATTCCGAATGTGAAAGTTGACGGTTATTTGGTCCACACCAACCATCCCTATGGCGGGGCGATGAGGGGTTTCGGAGCACCCCAGGTCAATTTCGTCCACGAGTCCATCATCGACGAACTGGCAGGCCTCCTGAAGATGGATCCTTACCAGATCCGTTTGAAGAACTGTTTTGAACTGGGGTCGGAGACGGCCACCGGCCAGGTTCTCGATCAGAGCGTTGGTTTGAAGGATACGATGGAGAAGGCAAGAAGCGAATTTCATTGGAACAAAAAATGGAAACAGGCTCCCCACCCGAAAGAAGTGGAGAAGGCGGATAAACGAAGAGGGGTCGGGATGGCCGTTGGATGGTACCGGACAAGTATCGGGACCTTCGGGGATGGCTGCGGCGTCAACCTTCATCTCCAGGAGGATGGCTCCGTCCTCATCTTCCAGGGTCTCACGGAGATGGGCCAGGGGTCTTACACCGCCCTTTCGCAAATTGCAGCCGAAGCCCTCGGCGTAACCCTCGAAGACGTCAGAATCGTTACTCCTGATACCGATGTAGCCCCGGAATCAGGACCCACCGTTGGCTCCCGTTCCACGACATTGATGGGAAATGCAATTCTCATTGCATCAGAACCCATCAAGAAATCGTTAATCGAATCGGCCTCTGAACTTCTCGCAATACCGACGGAGAGGCTGGCACTTAAGAATCGCCGCATCTACGATCGGGACGATCCCAATCGATTTGTAGATCTGAAAGAAGCAGCGCGGCGTTGCATGGCCACAGGAAGAAGGATGATGGGCCAGGGCTGGTACGCTCCGCCCAGGCCTTCCCTGAATTTAGAGACCGGGCAGGGATCTCCATATTTTGTTTACACCTACAGCACACAGATGGCAGAGGTTGAAGTCGATGTCAAGACGGGCGCAGTCGACGTCCTCAACCTGGTGGCCACATTCGATATCGGCAAGGCGATCAATCCGATCATGGTCGAAGGTCAGATTGAGGGTGGGGTCATAATGGGATTAGGGTACGCCTTGATGGAAGAAGTGGTCATGAAGGATGGAATGATTCAGAATCTAAACCTGCAGGATTATATCATTCCGACGGCGCTTGACACACCTGAGATCAAACCTATCTATATGGAATACCTAAATGTCCACGGACCTTTTGGCGCAAAAGGAATCGGCGAGATGCCGAATATCCCGGCTGCGCCGGCCATCACGAACGCCATTGCCAATGCGGTGGGTGCAAGGATTTACGACCTGCCGGCCCACAGCGAGCGGGTCTACATGGCGATCAAAAAGCGACTTGCGGAAGGAAATTAAGAGCTATAAGCGGAAGCACCAAATATCCTGCCCTCAGGCAAGCACCAAATTACAAATAGGCTCCAATAACAAAATTCAAAATTCCAAACTTCTCCCTCATCCCTCTCCTACAAAAGGGAGAGGGATGAGGGTCATTTGTGCTTGGAAATTGGAATCCATTTGGAATTTGGGATTTGTCATTTGGAACTTATCATTGCAAATGACTCACCCACGAACCTTGTGATTGGCCAGCTTTTCAAGAGCGAGGACCATCGCGGAATGGTCTAAATCACTTCCCCCCTGTGCGGCCACTGCATTAAATAATTCCTGCGCGATTGACGTATTCGGCAAGCTCAATCCCAAACTGCGGGCGGATTCCAGTGCGAGGTTCAAATCTTTTTGATGCAATCGAATGCGAAATCCAGGATTAAAGGTGTGCTTGATCATCCTCTCGCCATGTAACTCTAAGATGCGACTCTGAGCAAATCCTCCGAGTAGTGCTGCCCGTACTTTCGCCGGGTCCGCCCCTGCCTTCGAGGCAAAAAGCAGGGCTTCCCCAACCGCCTCAATGGTGAGGGCAACCACGATCTGGTTCGCCACCTTGCAGGTCTGACCGTCCCCGTGATCACCGATATGAACAATGTTCTTGCCCATTAGCTCGAAGTACGGCTTGATCTGATTAAACACGTCAACGGGCCCGCCGACCATGATGGAGAGCGTCGCATTTTCAGCTCCCACCTGGCCACCGGACACAGGTGCATCTAACATTTTAACTCCCATGGCAGCCAACCTTTTCGCAAATTCTTTGGTCGCAATCGGAGAAATCGAGCTCATGTCAACAACGATCGAGCCCGGTTTCAGCCCCTCTGCCAAGCCATCCGTGCCGAACAGAACTGCCCCCACATCGGGCGTATCAGGCACCATAATAAAGATAATACCGGATTTCTCGGCGATCTCTCTGCAGCAGCTACAGGCCTTCGCACCCAACGCGCACAGATGTTTCACCGACTCTTCAGACAGATCATACACACGGACCGTATGACCGGCCTTTACCAGATGACCAGCCATGGGCTTACCCATGATCCCTAAACCGATGAATCCTAACTCCGTCATAATCTTCCTCCTTCTTAAAGATAGGGTTTAACCCATTGGAGACCGTCTTCTGTCTTCCCGGCAGGGTTATATTCACAACCGATCCATCCGTCATATCCTGCTTCATCGATGAAGCGGAATAGGTTCGTAAAATTGATCTCCCCGGTTCCTGGCTCATGACGTCCGGGGTTGTCTGCGATCTGAAGATGCATGATTTGAGAAAGGTTATCTCGAATCGTCTTCGTCAAATTTCCTTCCATGACTTGCATATGGTAGATGTCATATTGAAGCCAAAGGTTGGGACGGTTGACTTCTTTGAATAACTGAAGTGCGTCCTGCGTATGCACCAGGTAGAAACCAGGGATATCCCGGGAATTGAGAGGTTCGATGAGGAGTCGAATATTCTCCTTTCCCAAAGCCGTTGCCGCGAATTGAAGGTTAGCCACCAATGTCTGGCGGGCCTTCTCTGATTTTCCTTGGGGCGTTTTTCCCACAAGACAGTTCAGACGATCACATTTTAAAGCCTTGGCATAATCAAGAGCCAATCCCACACCATCCCGGAATTCTCCTTCACGACCCGGCAGACATGCAATCCCGCGCTCCCCGGCTTGCCAGTCACCAGCGGGGAGATTATGCAATACCTGTTTAAGATGATGTTTGTACAGCTCATCGACGAGTTGCTCCTTGGGCCATCCATAAGGAAAAAGATACTCCACGCCTTTAAAACCAGCTTTGGCCGCCTGCTGAAAACGACTGAGGAAATCAACTTCATTGAACATCATGGTGAGATTCGCGCTGAATTTAGGCATCTTTCATCCGTCCTCCTTAACGTTAGGGTGACCCGTCTAAAGAAAAACGGCTCGGGAAGGGGTATGACCGTCAACCCTCGTTCTTCACCAGGCATTCGAGGGCTGTAATATATTCCGCTGTCATGCAAGTGGGAATACGGTGCTTCTGTAGACATTCAAAACACTTGCTGGGTTCATAAAGAGGAGTGCTCACATACTTCTCTCCGCCGTCAGGGAAGAGTGTCACCAGCACCCCCCGATCCAATTCCATCGCCTTCTGTAATGCTCCCCACATGGCTGCCCCGGAACTGATCCCACAAAAGATCCCCTCACGAATCGTCAGGACCCTCGCCATCTCGAAAGCATCCTCATCCTTCACGTTGATCTTCTCATCCAATCGGCTGGCATCGTAGATCTCCGGAACATACTGAGAGCTCAGATTTTTCAATCCCTGAATACTTGAATTGGGATAGGGCTCAACGCCCACGATTTTGATGTCAGGGCTGTATTCTTTCAACCGTTTGGAAACACCCATCAAGGTCCCGGTGGTCCCAATGCCAGCGACAAACATCCTTACTTTTCCTCTTGTCCCTTTCCAGATCTCTTCACCCGTTGTCTCATAATGGGCAAGTACATTATATTTGTTCTCAAACTGGTGGGGCATATAATATTTGGGATCCTTGGCCATCTCCTCAGCCAGATCGATCGCTCCATCCATTCCTTTCGAGCCTTCACTTAAAATAATCTTCGTCCCAAAAGCGGTGAGGATCTTTCGTCTCTCCATGCTCATCGTCTCAGGCATTACCAATTCCAACCGGTATCCCTTCACCGCACAGACCATGGCCAGGGCTATGCCGGTATTTCCGCTGGTAGGCTCTATGACGATTTTATCCTTGGTCAAAAGACCTTCCTTCTCTCCGTATTCAATCATGTATTTTGCAATTCGGTCTTTGACGGAACCGCCCGGGTTATACCGCTCCAATTTCGCATAGACCTTCACCTTCTTATTTGGGACAATTTGGTTAATTCTCACCAGGGGCGTATATCCTACTAGATCGACCATATTCTTTGCTGCGCGATACATTGTTTCTTATGCCTCCTTAAAGATAATAATAGTCCACCCCTCCATACCTCCCAATCCTAACGCCCCCGGCTCCGCCGCCCCCTCTTAATCTAAGAGGGGGAAAGGGGGAGTTATAAGGGGAGGCTGGGTGGGGTTACTTCACCGTTTGTTCTACAGGATACTCAATATTTCCGCTCCATTCTCAGTGAGGGCGATGGTATGTTCAAAATGGGCGGAGCGTTTTCCGTCTGCCGTGACAACGGTCCAGCCGTCTGAAAGAACTCTGACCTCATAGGCCCCTTCATTCACCATGGGTTCCAGAGAGAAGACCATGCCTTTCTCCAGTCTCGGTCCCTGGTGGGGCGCCCCAAAATTAGGCACCTGTGGATCCTCGTGGAGTTCTCTTCCGATCCCGTGGCCTACAAAATCTCTCACCACAGAAAATCCATGGGATTCGACCCACTTCTGAATGGCGTAAGAAATGTCAAATAGTCGGTTTCCCACCTTCGCCTTTTCAATCCCGATATACAGAGCCTTCTCGGTCACCTCAAGAAGTCTTTTGGCCTCAACATCCACCTCTCCTACAGGAAAGGTGATCGCCGCATCTCCAAAATAACCTTGATAATTGACTCCGACGTCCAGGCCGATGATGTCTCCCTCCTTCAATCGCCGCTGACCCGGGATCCCGTGCACCACCTCCTCATTAATGGAAGTGCATAGAGAGGCAGGAAAACCCCTGTAGCCTTTGAAGGCAGGGCGGGCTCCCTTCAATCGGATGTAATCCTCAGCAATTTGATCCAATTCTCTGGTAGTCACCCCCGGGACAATCATCCCCTTCAGTTTTCCAAAGACCTCTGCGACAATGGCATTCGATCTTTTTAACTGCTCAATCTCCCGAGGAGACTTGATGATAATCATAGTAACAATATTGCATTTGAACCGAGGAATTGTCAATATTTAACGACCCGTTTTTTATTGACTTTTCAATGCCATTCAGTAATATTGATATATTGTTCGTAAGAGGATGAGGGATGATTTCAAGATATACACGGCCGGAGATGGGAAGGATTTGGACGGATCAGAGAAAGTTTGAAACGTGGCTTCAGATCGAACTTTTGGTCTGTGAGGCCCTCTCTCAATCGGGTGAGCTTCCGGCAGAAGCTGTCCGGGAAATAAAAGAAAAAGCCTCGTTTGACATCCGCCGTATTGATGAAATAGAGAAGGTAACGAAACACGACGTCCTTGCCTTCCTGACCAACGTGGGAGAATCGATCGGTCCCCTTTCGAGGTATCTCCATTATGGCCTCACGTCCTCGGATATCCTCGACACCTCTCTCGCGCTTCTTTTAAAGGAGGCTTCTGAACTCATCCTTCAAGACCTCCATCGGCTATTGGATGTATTAAAGAAAAAGGCCTTCCAGTATAAGGAGACCTTAATGATCGGTCGATCCCACGGGATCCATGCCGAACCCATTACTTTCGGGCTTAAAATGGCCCTCTGGTATGATGAAATGAGCCGAAACCTCATCCGCATGCAGCGGGCGAAGGAGGCCGTGAGCGTCGGAAAGATCTCGGGAGCCGTCGGGACATTTGCTCATATTCCTCCTTCTGTCGAGGAGTTCGTCTGTGCAAAATTGGAGCTCAAACCGGCATCTATCTCCACCCAGATTGTTCAGAGGGATCACCATGCCGAATTTTTCACCACTCTGGCCATCCTCGCCTCTTCGATAGAAAAATTTTCCGTGGAACTCAGGCACCTCCAGCGGACCGAGGTCCTGGAGGCCGAAGAATTTTTTTCCCAGGGGCAGAAGGGCTCCTCGGCCATGCCGCACAAGAGGAACCCTATTTCTTCAGAAAACCTCTCCGGTTTGGCGCGCCTGGTACGTTCTTACGGTTTGGCTGCTTTGGAAAACATTCCCCTCTGGCATGAGCGCGACATCAGCCATTCCTCGGTGGAAAGGGTGATCGCTCCGGACGGCACGATTTTGATCGACTACATGCTCAACCGGTTCACGTCACTGGTTGAGAACCTCATTGTCTACCCGGAGAACATGAAAGCCAATCTGGAAAAGATGGGAGGCCTCATTTTTTCGGAATCCATTCTGCTTCATCTGACCAAGAAAGGCCTCTCAAGGGAAGAGGCGTACGGGGTGGTTCAACGGAATGCCATGAAGGTTTGGGAAAGGGGCGAGGATTTCAAAACCCTCCTCTCCCAGGATGAAACCGTCAAGCGCCTCATGAACCAAAAGGAGCTGGATGCCCTCTTTGACGTTCAGACTCACCTGAGACATATCGACGTTACTTTCCGAAGGGTATTCGGAGCTTCTTGATGAAGAAGGATCAAAAACCCACCTCTAACCTGAGAGATCTTTTCCGGATGAAAGAACCTTCCGATCGAGGCGGAAAGAAACCCATTCTTAAAAAAACTCACTTTACCATCTGGTATTTTCTAATCGCCTTTGCCATCATCGTGCTCATCCAGCATTACCTCATACCGAAAAAGGCTGAAGTGGTCATCCCTTACAGCCAGTTTAAAGAATTGCTTCAGGCGGGCAAAGTAAGCGACATCATCATGACTGATGAGGCCATCTCCGGAAAGATGGAGACGGAAAAAAGTCCAGAGAATTTTCAGACGGTGAGAGTCGTCGATCCAGATCTCGTTAAACAGCTGGAGGCCAGTCATGTGAAATACACCGGGAAGGTCGAAAGCAAATGGTTGACGAACATTATCTCTTGGATTATTCCGCTCGTCTTCTTCTTCATCCTGTGGCGGATCCTCTTCTCCCGAATTGGGCCGGAAACAAGTGTGATGTCCTTCGGAAAGAGCAGGGCCAAGATCTATGCGGAGAAGGAGAAGAAGATCACCTTCGCCGATGTGGCCGGGATTGACGAGGCAAAAGAGGAGTTGCAGGAGGTAGTGGAGTTTCTGAAAACTCCGGGAAAATTTCAACGCCTTGGCGGAAAGATCCCGAAAGGGGTTCTGCTGGTAGGAATGCCCGGAACGGGAAAAACCTTGCTCGCCCGGGCTGTGGCTGGAGAGGCAAATGTTCCTTTTTTCTCCATCAGCGGTTCTGACTTTGTGGAGATGTTTGTCGGCGTGGGAGCGGCCAGGGTCAGGGACCTCTTTGCGCAGGCTCAAACCCATGCCCCTTGCATCATCTTCATCGACGAACTGGATGCTCTGGGAAAAGCACGGGGCGTCAATCCCATGGGCAGACATGACGAACAGGAGCAGACCCTGAACCAACTCTTAGCCGAGATGGATGGGTTTGACCCCAACACGGGTGTGATTATCATGGCGGCTACCAACCGACCCGAAATACTGGACCCTGCGCTTCTTCGCCCGGGAAGATTCGACCGCCATGTAGTCGTGGACCGGCCCGACATCGTAGGCCGCGAGGAGATTCTGAAAATCCATACCCGAAACATAAAATTATCTCCGGATGTGGATCTGAAGGTGATCGCTTCGAGGACACCCGGATTTGTCGGGGCAGACCTTGCCAACATCGTCAATGAAGCTGCCCTCCTGGCCGCCCGGAAAAATAAAGAGGCGGTGGAAATGGCGGATATCGAAGAGGCCATCGACCGCGTGGTCGCCGGATTGGAGAAGAAGCGAAGGCTGATGTCAAAGAAGGAGAAGGAGATCGTCGCCTTTCACGAATCCGGTCACGCGATTGTGGCCTCTCTCTTGCCCAACGCCGACCCGGTCCGCCGGATCTCGATTATTCCGAGGGGGATCTCCGCGCTGGGCTATACGCTCCAATTGCCCACCGAAGATCGTTATTTGATGACCAAAACAGAACTTCTCGACCGCTTGGCCGTTTTGCTGGGTGGAAGGGTGGCTGAGGAAATTATTTTTGGAGAAATCTCCACCGGTGCCCATAACGATCTTCAGCGGGCCACCGACATCGCGACCAGCATGGTAAAAGAATTTGGGATGAGCGAAAAATTGGGATACGTCACCTTCGAAAAAGAGAAGAAGCCTCTCTTTCTCCCCTCTTCATTGCTCCCGGCGAGGGAATATAGTGAGGATACGGCCAAACAGATTGATGAGGAAGTAAAGAAGATTGTGGACGAAACGTATCTCAGGGTCAGAGAGATACTGACGGCAAAGAAAGACAAATTGGGAGAACTCGCGCGCCTTCTTCTCGAAAAAGAGGTGGTCGAAGAGGCAGATCTAAAAAAGATACTCGAATTATCCCCCCCGAACCCATGACCAAGAAGATTTTGAAACATGTTCGCGCAAATGTCTTTGCGGGAATTTTAGTTATCCTGCCCCTCGGAATCACCTTTCTTGTCCTGAAATTTGTCTTCAACACCTTGGATAGCATCCTTGACCCTCTGATCCCTGAAATCAACATTTCTCTGTTTCACCGCCTCTACCCGCTGAGGGGGATGGGACTCGTCGGTTTCTTCCTTTTGCTCTATCTGGCCGGATTGATTACCACCAATGTCTTGGGCCGTAAGCTGCTCAGTTGGGGAGACCGTCTCTTCACTGCGATCCCGGTCGTCAAGAAAATTTATTCCTCCTCCAAACAATTGACCGATGCCTTCTCGGCCACAAAGGGAGGCTCCTTCCGTCAGGCCGTATTTGTTGAATTTCCACAGGAGGGCAATTATGTGCTCGGATTTGTGACGAATGAACTGACGGACCTGAAGCGCCAAACGAAGGTAGCTGTGTTTGTCCCCACGGCTTTTGTCCCACCCCAAGGGTTCCTCCTTTTTCTTCCGAAAGAAAAAATACTCCCTTCCCAGTTGACCGTTGAAGAGGCGATTAAATCCATCATGTCGGTGGGGATTGTCACGCCCCAGACTCTTTCTGTTCCCTTATCCGTGTCGAAACCTGGAAAGGAATAGGTTGAAAATTTTAGAGGGATGAAGTATCCTAATCGAAAAGTCGAAGGAGGAACTTGAAGATGGAGGGTATTACGCTTCTCATCGCAGTGGTTGCGCTCATCATTGCCATCCTCGCTTATCAGCGCACCGGGGGAACGACTGAACTGAAACGACAGATCGAAGCGGGTGCTTCTTCTCCCGATTTGAAAAAACAGGTTGACGTTTTGGTGGCGATGACCGATTCTTTGAGAGAGAAGACTGCCGATGCACTGGACCGTTTGGAAAAGGCGATCCGGAAAACGGAAAAAGTCGACTAGGCTCAAACCGGGTTAGTTAGCCTTGAAAGAGCTGATCTCCGTTGCAAGATGCAAAAACTTTTAGATTGCAAATCGCAAGATCTTTCAGTCCTCTTTCCCTTCCTGCCACAGGCAGGCAAATCTCCATTTTTCATTTTGCAATTTACAATTTTCATGGTTTGAGAAGCCCCCATGGAGCGATTCAAAAACAAGCCGTGAATCTTAGAAGAAAATTGAGGCTTGAATGAACCAACCTTTAAAGATTCTTTTTGCCACCCCTGAGGCTGTCCCGTTTGCAAAGACAGGAGGGCTGGCGGATGTAGCGGGAGCCCTTCCTAAGTCGTTGCAGGCCCTGGGATGTGAAATAAAATTAATCATGCCGTATTATCGAAAGGTAAGAGAATCCGGGCTACCACTCCAATATATGGGTCGGGAGATTGAGGTCACACTCGGGGATGAGAAGCTCAAGGCGGATATCTATCTGGGTCACCTGAACGAGGATATCCCCGTTTATTTCATCGGCAGGGAAGAGTTCTTTGACAGGGAATATCTCTATGGCACGGCCAAAGGCGACTACTTCGACAATGCAGAGCGCTTTATTTTCTTCTCCAAGGCAGCTCTCAGCTTTTGTCAGAGCATGGACTTCTCCCCTGACATCATTCACCATCATGAATGGCAGACCGGATTAATCCCTGCTTACCTGAAATCCCTCTACCAGAACGACCCTCTCTTTTCGCGTTCTGCGACGGTGTTTACCATTCATAACATTGCTTATCAGGGATTGTTCAAGAAGGAGAAATTCAGGCTCACCGGCCTCCCCAAAGAGATGTACAGTCCGGAGGGAATCGAATTTTGGGAGCGCATCAACTTCATGAAGGCAGGAATTGTCTATGCCGATGTGATCAATACGGTCAGCAAAAAATATAGCGAGGAGATCCAGACCCCCGAATACGGTTATGGGTTGGAAGGCATTTTGAGAAAGAGAAAGGAGAGTCTTTACGGAATCCTGAACGGGGTGGACTATGAGGATTGGGACCCTTCTCATGATCCTCACCTGATCGCGCAATACAATGCGAAGGACATCTCCGGGAAAAAACAATGTAAAAAAGACCTTCTGAAGGAATTTCATCTCCCCTCTTCGCTGGAGCGGATCCCTCTTTTCGGAATGATTTCCAGGTTGGCGGATCAAAAAGGATTCGACCTTCTGATGGAGATCTCAGAAGAACTCTTTGCCCTTGACATCGGGTTCGTCCTTTTGGGAACGGGGGAGCAGAAGTATCATGACCTCTTGACACAGGTCGCTCAAAGATATCCACAAAAGGCGGGGATCCGAATCGCCTATGATGATCGGTTAGCTCATAAGATCGAAGCGGGGACGGACTTTTTCCTCATGCCGTCGAAATATGAGCCGTGCGGTCTCAATCAAATTTACAGCCTCAAATACGGGACGATTCCCGTGGTGCGCGCCACCGGGGGGTTGGACGACACCATCATCCCTTACAATCCTGCCACGAAAAAGGGAAATGGATTTAAATTTACTCGCTACGATGCCAAGGAATTCCTCAACACCATCAAAACGGCGATTGGTTTTTATGATCAGCCAGAACATTGGAGACAGCTTCTTCAAAATGCCATGGCGGCGGATTTCTCCTGGAAGAGATCGGCACAGTCTTACCTTGAACTTTATCGAAAGGCGCTGGAGAAGAGGCGGCGGTCATCGCCATTGCAAGTTTGAATTTTTCCTTCCCTATTCCCGCTGCTTACCGGTAGGCAGCGGAGAGGATGAAGGAAAATTTCAAACCTGAGATAGGCTTGACGATTCTTGATCGAGAGGGTAATAGGGACGCTGCATGAGGAAACCAAGATCACACTTCCTGATGGGAGCAATCCTGATCTCGGCGGTATTATTTCTCCCGAACTTCCTCATTGCCAAAACTCCTCCCTTTAAGAATTTAGACCATCCCAGGTTGGTTGAGGCCCGAGAATTGTCAAGCCTGACCAACCATCCTTCGATCCGCATCATTGACCTGAGGACTTCACTCCTCGATTATCTCAAAGGTCATATTCCGGACGCCGTCTTTTTCCATGTGGAAAATCTTCAAGTCCCGGACAAAGGCATACCCGATCAGACACCCGACCGAATCGCCTTAGAAAGATTATTAGGAGATAGCTTAAGCCTTTCCAATCCGATGTGGGTGATCCTTTATTCCGAAAAATCAAATGCCAATGCAACGTTTCTCGCCTGGACTCTGGACTCTCTCGGTCACAAGAAAGTGGGAATCCTGAACGGCGGCTGGGAAAAATGGGCCTCAGAGAGACTTCCCGTGACTCAAGACTATCCCTCTTTCCCTTCTAACAAGTTTTTCGGAAAAGTGATTCGAGAGACGTTGGCTGAAAAAAAATGGATTTTCGACCGGCTGACAAAGAAAAATTTTATGCTCCTGGATGCCCGTCCTCCGAAACAGTACAGTGGTGAAGAAGGGGAAGAGATCCGGAGAGGCCATATCCCCGGAGCAAAGAACCTCTATTGGGAAACGACTTTAGAAGGGGAAGAAGTAAAGGCTTGGAAGAAAAAAGAGGATCTGGAAAAACTCTTTGCAGAATCGGGAGTGACGAGGGACAAAGAGATTGTCACCTATTGCCGGACAGGGAAAGAAGCAAGCCATCTCTATTTCACGTTGAAATATGTGCTTGGATTTCCACATGTTCGCCTCTACCGGGGGTCCTGGATCGAATGGTCCGGCGATAAGACCCTTCCCGTCAAGACCGGGACGGACCCATAAATTTCTAATTCCCCTTCAGATGAATCGCTTTACGACTCCGATTCATATTGTGCGCTCGGCACGCACATCTCCGGCCAATCAGAGGACTTCGAATTCTTGACTTCAAAATGAAGTCAGAGGCCGCTGCCTTAATTTACAATTTCATTTGGGTATGATTTTTTGTTGGTCGCTTTCTCATTTGAATATTGGGATTTGCCCTTCACTCTACCCTCCTGCGCTAGAAAAGAAAATTTGTGTTATTTTTTTAATTTTGCACTCCCTGCCTACGGTCTAAAAGAGAGATAATGGCCCGGCATTCTGATTCTGGCGATCGCCACTGAAAATGATCATCGCATTGACACCTCGACCCATTCTTTTCTCAAATCCCCAATTTGAAAATTTATTCTTAAAGAGATTGGGGCATCAAATTCAAAGGGGAAAGTTCAAAATGCGTAACAAAATGAATTTTGGCTTGACAATCTTAGAGGATTTGTGCCACTTTATTAAAAATTTTTGTCTATGGATTCTCGATCTTTTAAGAAGTTGGGAGGATATTGAATGTTGCGCAAGATCCTCGTGGTGGGAATGATCTTGTTCCTCTTTTCTGGATGCCTATCCCACCGGGAGGCTCTTTCTGAAAAAACTTCCTCCCGGCCTTCGCCCGTGAAAGAAGAGTCTTCCCTCCTCAATAAGTCAGAATCGGAAAAGATTTCCCCGCCGGAAACTGAGCGATCTCAAACGGAGGCATTTCCACCTTCTCCCACGCCGTCTTTACAAGAGCAGACCACAAAAACGTTGGAACTCCCCATCAGCGATGGGTCCAACGATGATTTTGATCTTGAAATCTTACCCGGGGATCGCCGTCAGAAAGAGCTGGATTTCGATATCCCCATTGTGATCAATGAGAAGGTAGAGCATTTCATCCAATATTTTCAAACCACGGCAAAAAATAGGTTTTCCAGTTGGCTGGCCCGATCTGAAAAGTACGTTCCCTTCATGAGAAGTCTCCTGAAGGAGAATGGTCTCCCGGAAGACCTGGTCTATATGGCTCTCATCGAAAGTGGCTTTAATCCCTATGCCTATTCGAGGAGCAAGGCATCCGGCCCATGGCAATTCATTTACCTCACGGGAAAAAGATATGGCTTAAGATCAAATTGGTGGATTGATGAGAGAAGAGACCCTGAGAAATCGACCATCGCTGCTGCCAAATATCTCAAAGACCTTTACGATATGTTTGAGTGCTGGTATCTCGCCGCTGCCGGTTACAATGCCGGTGAAAAAAAGATCGTCGCCGCCATGCAACGTTATCAGACCGAAGATTTCTGGGAACTTGCAAAATATAGTTACCTGAAACAGGAGACGAAGGATTATGTTCCCCAAATGATTGCCGCTGCTCTCATCGCGAAAGACCCTGAGAAATACGGATTTGTTGGGATTGAATACGAAGAAGCCCTCCGCTATGAGAAGGTGAAGGTGCCGGACGTGACAGACCTCCGTCTGATTGCGCGAGCATGTGACGCCACGGTCGATGAGATCAGGGAACTGAACCCCGAACTGTCGAGGTGGTGCACCCCTCCCGACTTCCCCGATTATGAAATTAAAATTCCTTTCGGGAAAAAAGAGCTTTTCTCAAAAAACTTTGGAATCCTTCATTCCGGTGTAAAATTTCAATTCAAAACCCATGTTGTAAAAAAAGGGGAGTCCTTCCCAAAAATTGCCAAACTTTATCGAATCGATGTCGAGCCGATTTTAGAGATCAATCGGTGGGATAAGAAGAGTCGCCTCTCCGCGGGAACGAACCTCCTCATCCCCCTGCCGAAAGATCAGGATCTGAAACCGGTTAGCCTGGCGAAGAAGGAATCCAGGGGAACGGATCGAGGTTCAAAACCTGTTGAAACGACCTATACGATCAAAAAAGGAGATTCCCTGTGGAGCATTGCCAATGAGATGGGGGTGAATATCGGAGCTCTCGGCCGCTGGAATCACCTCCATGCAGATAAAAAATTGATGCCCGGAGATAAATTGAAGATCAGAATCGGCGAAACCTCCCGTTCCTCGGAAGAGCCGCGCGGAAAGCCGGTGGGCAAAGAAATGATTTATGTCGTCAAAAAAGGAGACACCCTCTCGAGTATCGCAAGAAAGTTCAATCTCACCGTCTCGGAAATCAAAGCCCTGAATCAGCTCGGCAAAGAAGATCAAATTCATCCGGAGGATCGGCTGAAATTGAGAGTGGGAGGGACTAAATCTTCAGCTCTAAATTGATCATATCCCCCCTTGTGAATCCCATGGCATGAAAAAATTGGAGGAGGTCCCAATCGTTCCAACTCACAAGAGTATAGATGGTCTTTACTCCGAGGGCTTTTAAATTCTTTATCATTTCGTGTGCTAACGCCCTCGCCAACCCTCTTTTCTGGTATGCTGGATCGACCCCGATCGTGTCAATCCAGCCGATCGTCTCCGGCACCCCAAATTCCCAGCCGCTGATATCGCCGAGAATAAAACCCACCACTTCTCCATTCATCTCGACAACCAGCGAAACTTGGGAAGATTTCTTATTTATCAACTCCAACTTTCCTTCCCAATAATTTCTCCGATTTTCTCTCAGGACCTTTTCATCGATTTCGACGATGGCATTTAGGTCATCTTCCTTAAGTGTGCGAATCTGAAAATCTTCCGGTGGGCTCATCTCTTTTTGCTTCCTTTTTAGTTCATTAAACAAATCCCCAGCAATTTGTCAAGTAGAAATTCGGTCTCGAAATTTCCGCTTGACAACCGCACTTATTTTCTGTATACAGTATACATTCCAGATCGATTCTCGCCAGCCGGCAAACTTTCAGATATTAAGCGAATTTAAATGAGACAACAGGTTGACAAAGAATGCTTCACCCTTTAATATTTTTTTATTTAAATGATCTTCGCGTAAAGGGAAAGATCAGATCAATAGAACGGGAGGAATGAAATGGAACTGCCTGAGTTCGAGCTTGTTCAACCGCACTCACTGCAAGAGGCCTGCTCCATTCTTGGAACCCATAACGGGAAGGCCGTTCTCTTGGCCGGGGGCACAGCTCTTCTGGTCGCCCTTCGTTACAGACTTCGCAAACCAGCCGTCGTGATCGGACTGAAGGGATTAAGCGCGCTGGACTACATATCGCGAAATGGAAGCGGCGGATTAACCATCGGTTCGATGGCCACCTTGCAGGCCTTGGAAAAATCCTCAATTGTTTTAAACGACTATTCACCGCTGGCTCAGGCCCTACAATCTGTGGCCATTTCCCCCATCCGCAATAAAGCCACCATCGGCGGAAACCTCTGCCTTGACAATCGTTGCATGTACTACAATCAGTCTGAGTTCTGGAGAAGCGGACAAGAGACATGCTTCAAATTGGGCGGTACCGTCTGCCACGCGGTCGAGAAAGGCCGGCGCTGCCAGGCCGTTTATCAGGGTGATCTTGCTCCAGTCCTCATCGCGATAGGAGCCGAGGTCAAAATCGCCTCGGCGAAAGGTGAGACGACTATTCCCTTGGCCGAGTTCTTCACCGGGAGAGGAGAGAAGTCCAACGTTCTGAAACCCGACGAACTGCTGGTAGAAGTCCGAATCCCAAGTCTTACGGACGGGACTGCCTTGGCTTACGAGAAACTCCGTGTGCGAGAAGGCATGGATTTCCCCATGGCCGGAGCAGCCGTGATGGTGAAGAAGAACCGGAGTGGCATTATCGAAAAGGCCAAGATCGTACTGGGAGCGGTAGGGCCTTCTCCGACGGAGGTGCCCAAAGCCGCAGGACTTTTGCAGGGCCAAAAACCGACGGACGATCTGCTTCAGCGTGTCTCCAGGGAAGCAATGGATGGAGCGACGCCAGTAGGCAACCTGGCAATGAATGCGGGCTACCGCAAGAAGATGGTAGGAGTACTTGTAAAGCGGGCGCTGCGCAAAGCACTGGGATTGGCCCTTGAAAGAAAGGCCATCTAACCCCACCCCCACCCCTGCCTACCGGCAGGCAGGCTTTCCCTCCCCCTGAGAGGGAGGGATCTTATATACCTCCACCTTCAAGGGGGAGGTCAGGAGGGGGATGGGTTTAAAAGGAGAACCCATGGCAAAGATTCCGGTTTCACTAAACATAAACGGACGAGTTGATGTGTTTGAAGTCCCTTCTCACAGGACCCTTCTGGAGGCCATCCGAGAGGATCTCCAGCTAACCGGGACGAAGTGCGGGTGCGAAGATGGAACTTGCGGTTCATGCACGGTCTTATTGAATGGCGTGCCTGTGCGCTCCTGCCTGCTTCTCGCGGCAGAAGTTCAAGGGCAAGAGATCGTCACGATAGAAGGACTCGCTTCTGGAGAGAAACTCCATCCGGTGCAGGAGGCATTTGTCAAATACGGCGGCACGCAATGCGGTTTCTGTACCCCGGGCATGATCCTCACAGCGAAGGCGCTGTTGGATAAGAATCCGTCTCCCTCAGAGCAAGAAATTCGACAGGCGATCTCCGGCAACCTTTGCCGGTGCACCGGTTACACCAAGATCGTGGAAGCAGTAAAGGCCGCCTCCGGTCAGCCCTCAACTGTGGAAAAAGAGGTTGCCACTTCAGACTATTCGGTGGTCGGAAAAAGAGTATCTCGGATTGATTCGGTCCCCAAGGTGACTGGTGAAATCAAGTATTCTGCCGACCTTTATTTACCGGGCATGCTTTATGCTAAGGTGCTTCGTAGTCCTTACGCCCACGCCAAAATAGTGAACATCGATACGAGTCGGGCTGAAAGGCTTCCTGGAGTACGGGCCATCATCACCGGCAAGGACGCCATCCCTTACAAATGGGGCGTTTTTGCCTACACGCGGGACATGCAATTTCTTCCCACGGACAAGGCCCGCTTCCTCGGCCAGGAGGTTGCTGCAGTGGCAGCCATCGACGAAGAAACTGCTCAAGAAGCCGTGGAGCTGATCAAAGTGGACTGGGAGCCGCTCCCCCATGTTCTCGATGCGGAGCAGGCCTTGCTTCAGGGTGCTCCCCAGCTTCATGACGACAAACCCGGTAATGTCAGCGTCCGTATTTTCGTGAATGAGGGGAATGTCGAGCGTGCTCTTGCCGAATCTTATCTCGTGGAGGAGGGCCGCTTCTCATCTCCAGAGGAGAGCTACTGCCAGTTAGAGAATTACGCGGTCATGGCCAACTTTGACAGTACCGGGCTGGACATATGGTGTCCCAACGCGGGCCCCCATATGAAGGCGAGACCGCTCAGCAACGCTCTGAATATTCCGACGTCGGATGTGCGTGTCCGCAAGATCGCCGTCGGCGGCCATTTCGGCGGCCGGTCCGAGATTTCACCCGCGGATTTTATGACCGCGCTTCTTTCGAGGAAAGCGCGCCGTCCCGTTAAATTGGTTTACACCCGCGAGGAAAACTTCAACTGCGTGCGGCAGGTTCACAGCAGTGTGACGCACTCGAGAGTGGGAATTGACCGCGAGGGGAAAATTACCGGCCTGGATATGAAGGTCATCATGGATGGTGGGGCCTACGCGAGCACCGGCCCGATCGCTGCCTCTGTCGCCTACATTATGATCGAAGAAACGTATCAGTTCGCCAATCTCCGCTATGAAGCCATCCGGTCTTATACCAACAAACCTCCTCGCGGAATGTATCCGCATCACCCCCGCACGACGTATGCCGGATTGGAGCTGCAGCTCGATGCCCTTGCGGATAAACTCGGAATGGACCCGCTTGAATTCAGGATCAAGAACGCTGTCCACGAGGGATACGTCACCCCAACCAGGACCGTGATCACCTCCTGCGCCGAAGTCGAAACCATGCGCCTCGCCGCTGAAAAGTCTGGTTGGAAGGAGAAACGGGGCCATCTGCCGCCTTATCGTGGCATCGGCATGGGCACCGGCGCGATGATCAGCGGATTCCCCATGGGCATCCGAGGAGGGTCCGCAGCCTTTGTGCGATTCAATGAGGACGGCGATGCTACGGTGATTTCCGGAGTGATGGATAACGGACAAGGCAATGACAGTATGATCGCCCAGATTGCTGCAGAAGAGCTGGGAATCTCGCTGGACAAAATCAAAGTGATCACGGGTGATACCAGTGTGACGCCGTCCGACCCAGGAGCTTACTCTCAGGCTTCGACACTCATTTCCGGAGGCGCGGTCAAAGCCGCGGCTGCAGATGCCAAGGAACAGCTTTTAGAAGTGGCCGCTCGCATGTTGGAGACCAACAAAGAAAACCTGGTGGCCCGGGGAGGCCGCATTTTCGTCAAAGGAGAAACGGAGAGATCCGTTGATATCGCTAAAGTGGCGAGAACCGCACTGGGACAGAATCGTGCGATCTTGGGCCGCGGCGATCGTTGGCCTGACGCCGACCCCAAGCGGGATTGGATCAAGAACCCCCGAGGGCAGGTCGCCTCTGCCTACTCTTTTGGCACGGCAGTGGCCGAGGTGGAGGTGGATCCGGAAACAGGCAAGGTGAAGCTCCTCAACATGGTTGCAGCCCATGATTGCGGCTATCCCATCAACCCGATGGCGGTTGAACAGCAGATCCAGCGCTCCGCCATGGAAGCGGGTCCGGCGGGTGTGCTCATGGAGAAACACATGTGGACCGAAAGAGGGCAGAACCTCAATGCCAACTTCGGCGACTACTGGTTCCCACTCTCCACCGATGTGCCCAACATCGATCCAATTATCGTGACCTCTAACGACCCCTTTGGGCCATTTGGTGCCAAAGAGGGGGGTCTGTCGATATCCGTTGCGATGCTCGGAGCGGTAGCCAATGCGGTACGCAATGCCGTCGGTCTCATGCCCAATGAACTTCCTGTCACGCCCGAAGTGGTGTTGCGGATGCTGGAGGAGAAGAAGTCTAAGCCGTGAACGGCAGCAGGTTCATCCTTACCTTGACAGCGTGAATCCCCTGCCATGCGGGCTTCGTTCTTCGCCGACCATTTCCCAAAAAATAAAGTTTGCAGATGAGGAAGAGTGCATTCGATTCTCGTACGCTTAACTGTTCAGGAGCGAGATCATAGGGGAAGGAGGAAGCCAGAATGCAGGCGTTGGTATTAGGTGGAACAGGCGGAATGGGTCAGGGAGTTACCCGGGACCTCATCAAGCAGGAGCAGATCAAGAAAGTCGTCCTGGGTGACATCAACACCGATCCGAATAGAGTGCAAGAGAAGTTGCGCGCCAGCGGAAAGGTGTCGCTCGTCAGAGTCGATGTCAACGATCACAAAGGCCTAGTCGGAACCATCAAGGATGCCGACGTGGTCATCAACTGCGCAGGACCTTTCTACAAAACGGCTGTTGCCGTAGCCAGGGCAGCCGTTGAAGCGAAGGTCAATTACATCGATATTTGCGATGACTATGAGGCGGCTGACATTCTTTTTGGTTCGGATATCGATAAGGCTGCCAGAGAAGCAGGAATAACCGTACTGACCGGGATGGGATCGGATCCGGGAACTAACAATGTCATTGTCAAGTGGTATGCAAATCAACTGGATCGAGTAGATGAGGTCCACTTATTTTGGGTCGTCAGTATCGCCGAACTCTCGGGCGCAGCCTGGGACCATAGCCTCCATATGACGATTGGTAAACTCCCCCAGTATTTGGATGGGAAACTGGTCTATGTAGAGGGTGGCACCGGCGAGGAAACGGCTGAATTCCTCGAACCCCTCGGCATCTGTCAGGTTCGCTATGTGGGCCATCCTCAACCTCTCACCATACCGCGTTATATAAAAGGGGTGAAAAAGGTGGTTGTCAAAGGGGCGCTCATACCATCATGGGTGGACGAACTCATCCGAGAGCAGAGAGATACAGGCTTCCTCAGCAAGGACCCGGTGGAGGTGAAAGGAACCAAAGTAGCACCCTATGATCTGACTTTGCAACTTTGGGGTGGCATTCCCAACAATAGAGACAAGGGACCCTTCTCTTCCGGCTTGAAAGTGATCGTAAAGGGGGAGAGAAAAGGAAAGTTGGTGACATTGACAGCCGACATCGCCGGCAGGATGGCCCCAGGAACAGGACTTCCCGCCTCGATCGCCGCCCTCATGCTCGATGCGGGCGAGGTCACGGTGAAAGGAGTGGTCGCTCCAGAAGGCTGCATCAATCCGGATAAATTCCTCGCAGGATTAATTCAAAGAGGCGCTAAAATACATCAGACAGAAACGATAAAGTCGATGCTCGTAGTGTAGCGTAGATCGGACATGTCAAAGGAGAATCTCATGAAAAACGTTGGAAAGCTGAATATCACCAAGAGCCTGAAACTTTTTGACGAGGCAAAAGCATTGGTCCCCGGCGGAGTTTTGGGTGCCAGAAAACCCAGCGATTTTATCGAAGGAGAATATCCAATCTTTCTTGAATATGGCAAGGGCTGCAGATTAGTCGATGTGGATGGGAATGAATATATCGATTTCCTCTGTGGCTATGGGCCGATCATTCTTGGCTACAGAGAAGAGGAAGTGGATGAAGCGGTGACGAGGCAAATAAAGGACAAGGGCTTCTGTTTTACACTTACACAGAGGTATCAGAACCAGCTTGCGAAAAAACTTCGTGAGCTCGTTCCCAGTTCAGAAATGAGCGTTTTTTTGAAGACCGGTTCAGATGCCACGACGGCAAGCATCCGTATGGCAAGGGCATACACCAACCGGATCAAGGTGATGCGCTGTGGGTACCACGGCTGGCATGACTGGTGCGTTGAGATGAAGGGGGGCATCCCCGAAAAGTTCTACGAAGATGTTCATGAGTTCCACTACAACCATCTCGACCAGCTCAAGGACTTAATGGCGAGATTTGGTGATCAGACAGCGGCCATCATTATGACTCCCTTTGGACATCCTCTCCACCAAAAGATGGAAGAACCCAAGCCCGGGTTCCTTGAGGGCGTAAGAGAAATCGCCACCAGGTATGGCGCCATCCTGGTCTTCGATGAAGTCCGTACCTGTTTCAGGCTCAGAATGGGGGGAGCGCAGGAACTCTATGGAGTGACCCCCGACTTGACCGTCCTCGGAAAAGGAATGGCCAACGGATATGCCATCAGTGTCGTCACCGGAAAAGCCGATGTGATGATGACTGCAGCACAGAAGCTTTTCATCTCTTCTACCTTCTTCCCAAACAGCGACGGCTATGTTGCCGCTCTGAAAACGATTGAAATTCTCGAACGCGACAATGTCTTGGAGAAGATATGGGAAAAAGGTAGACGTTTTCTGAAAAAAGTCCAAGCCATCATTAACAAATACGAGGTGGGGGCCGAGTTAAGCGGCGTCGCACCCATGTTCTTCATCACCTTTAAGAAGGATAAAGCGCAAACCCATCGGGCCAGGCGCGACGATTTTTACACACAGCTGATCCGCAGAGGCATCTTCTTTACCCCGCACCATCATGGATATATTTGCTACAGGCACACGGAAGAAGATTTGGACAAAACGGCTCAAGCAATCGATGAAGCGCTGGCCTATCTAAGCGGAAAATATAAAATCACTTTTTAACCGACAATCTTCAGGAGCACAAGAAGATTTTTACTTAGAGGACGTCCCTGGATACCGTTTTCTTCAACTGTACCCTCTTCAATGTCTTTACCAGAGAATTCATTAAGAACCAATCCATTTGGGTCAGCAATGGAAGAATTGTCTATGTTGGGCCTCCTTCAGATTTTCCTCATGATCAAAAGACCCAGTCCATTGATGCAGATGGAATGGTTCTCCTCCCCGGATTGATTGAAGGCCACACCCATATATTAAGTTATCGGTATGGTATTGAGGAATTTGTAAAGCATGTAATTTCCTCCGGTGTCACAACCATTGTTACGGAGACCATGGAACTTGCCATCCTCGTTGGGAAGGATGGCATTGAATATGTTGCAAAGGGATTGGAGGGACAGCCGATTCGATTTTATTACACGGCTGCTCCGCTCTGCGGTCTCACCCCGGCCGAAGAGATAAACGCTCCGACCGATGAGGAGTTCCTGTCGATCTTGAAAGACCCAAAATGCCTCGGGATCGGGGAGATTTACTGGGGAAACATTTTTTTGGAAGGAAGACAGGGCGAGAGGCTGAGGGATCTTGTCTCCACGGCTCTGAAAATGAACAAGGTGGTTGAAGGGCATGCCGCGGGGGCAAAGGGGAGAAAGCTTCAGGCCTACACTTTTTTGGGTGCTTCTTCTGACCATGAGCCCATTACCGAAGAGGAAGTGCTGGAAAGGCTGAGGCTTGGCTATTGGGTGATGATCAGAGAAGGAAGTGTCCGAAAGGAATTGGAGGGAGTCAAACGAATTTTCAAGAAGAAAATTGATTTTAGAAGATTAGCCCTGGCCACAGATGGGGTCGATGCCGGGAGCCTTCTCAGCGACGGTTATCTTGATACTTCCCTGAAGAACGCCTTGAAAATGGGTGTTCCGCCGAAGCTCGCCTATCAAATGGTGACCATCAATGTGGCGGAACATTTCCGCCTCGACCATCTCATCGGTTCTCTTTCGCCCGGGAAAATGGCTGATATTCTAATCATTCCATCCCCAAATGAGTTCTCACCCCAACTGGTGATGTGCGACGGCAAGATCATTTACAGGGACGGCAAATCCCTGGTGGGACCACGAAAAGTCTTCTTCCCAGATTATATGTTCAATACTGTGAGGCTGGATCACTACAGTTTTCCTCCTGTACCCAGGAAAGGAAAAGTAAGAGTCATCGAGCTCGTGACAAGACTTGTAACCAGGGAACGAATCATCGATTTGGAAGATCCTGATGAATTAAATGATGTGATCATGATCCTCGCCATTAATAGGTTGGGAGGCGCCGAGGCCTTTATGGGCCTTCTAAAGGGATTTGGACTTCAAAGGGGTGCCTATGGAACGACGATGAGCTGGGATACCCCGGATATGATCGTAGTGGGAGTCGATATTCAATCGATGCAAACGGTGATCCGAAGATTGAAAGAAATCAGAGGTGGAGCAGCGTGTGCCATAGGGGAAGAGGCCGTTGCTGAATTGGCGGCCCCTCTCTGCGGTGTCATTTCGTTAAAACCGATGGCCTTGATTGCAGACGAGATTAAAAAAATTGAAGAATACCTGAAAGAGAACGGCGTAAAATGGGAAAAGCCCATGCTGACCGTTGACACCCTTGGAACGCCTGCCATCCCAAACTTAAGAATGACCCACCATGGATACGTCAGGGTAAAAGACCGGGCAATTCTTTCTATGGAGATAGCTAATGGCGTCGAAGAAAACAGAAAAGAAGGAGGTCTTTCGTGAAGGTAAACAAGATCGATCACATCTGTATTGCCGTTAAGGATCTTGAAGCTGCAAAAAAAATATGGGAGCCCATTTTTGGGAAGACCAAACCCGACGATTCTTATGTGGATGAGCTTGAGAAAATCAAGGTGGCACGCTACTGGTTGGGCGAGGTAGGATTTGAATTGATGGAATCCACCACCCCGGATGGTGAGGTGGCCAAGTATATCGAAAAAAGAGGCGAAGGGGTAATGGTCATCAGTCTTAATGTGGATAACACGCAAAAAGCGATGGGGGAACTGAAAGGAAAGGGTTACCCATTCATCGGGGGTGCCAGACCCTTCCGCGACTGCGAATTTGCCTTTATCCACCCCAAAAAGGTGAACGGCGTTTTGCTCGAACTCATCGACTACCCCTGGGATGAATTCGAGAAAAGATAGTGTCGATTGCCAAGTTCTTCCCCGATAAGAAATGCCACTCGATTTCTTGATTATTCGGTAGAAGCTCTTCTTTTCTATATCGGTTTTGGTGACAAATATTTCTTGACAACGTTAACAATAATTGTTATTTGGAACGATACTTCCCGAACGTCGAGACAACCCTTAAGGTTCGTATAAAAAAGGAGGTGGTGACGGAATCGATCCAATTTTGAACCATTTTTTCATCCACAGAAGGAGGCGATTATGAAGGAGTACAAAGTTTTTCTGAGAGAAGACGAGATCCCAAAGCAGTGGTACAATATTCAAGCGGACCTACCTACCCCCCTCCAACCACCCCTGAATCCCGGCACCGGGCAACCGATCGGTCCCCAGGACTTAGCCCCTGTCTTTCCAATGAATTTGATTGAACAGGAGGTCAGCACACAACGGTGGATAGATATCCCTCAGGAAGTAATGGAAAAACTTCTCATCTGGAGGCCTACTCCCCTTCATCGGGCTTATGCTTTAGAAAAAGCCCTGGGAACGCCGGCCAGGATCTATTACAAGAATGAAGGCGTGAGCCCCCCGGGAAGCCATAAGCCCAATACCGCGATTGCCCAGGCCTATTACAACAAAGTTTTTGGTATCAAGCGGATCGCCACCGAGACCGGTGCAGGCCAATGGGGAAGCGCTCTCAGTTTTGCCTGTTGTCTCTTCGGATTGGAGTGTAAGGTCTATATGGTCAGGATCAGTTACGATCAAAAACCTTATCGTCGTTTGATGATGAACACCTGGGGAGCCAACTGCATTCCCAGCCCGAGCAAAGACACGAATGCAGGAAGAAAGATTCTCGAAGAGCACCCGGATTCTCCCGGAAGCCTCGGGATCGCCATTAGCGAAGCGATTGAAGATGCCGTCACTTCCAAGGACACTCGATACTCATTGGGGAGCGTCCTCAACCACGTGATGATGCATCAGACGATCATAGGACTCGAGGCCAAGAAACAATTGGAGAAATTCGGAGAGAAGAAAGTCGATATCGTGACCGGATGTGTTGGTGGGGGAAGTAACTTTGCCGGCCTTGCCTTCCCATTTGTCCTCGATAAAATAAACGGGGCCAAGATTACGATCATTCCCGCAGAGCCGACTTCATGCCCTACCATGACGAAGGCCCCTTTTGTCTACGATTTCGGCGATACAGCCGCCACAACCCCGCTGCTTGCGATGCACAGCCTTGGACATGCCTTTATCCCTGCTCCTATCCATGCAGGAGGATTGAGGTATCACGGTCTCGCTCCTCTTGTCAGCCAACTGATCCTTGAAGGGTTGCTTGAGCCACGGGCCTACAACCAACTGGAGTGCTATGCGAATGCGGTTCTCTGGGCGAGGACCGAAGGCTTCATCCCTGCACCTGAGACGAGTCATGCCATTACTGTGGTGGTTGAAGAAGCGAAGAAGGCTAAGGAAGAAGGAAAGGAGAAAGTCATCCTTTTGAACTGGAGCGGCCATGGTCTTATGGACCTGGGCGGTTATGACTCCTATTTCAGTGGAAGACTTGTAGACTACCCATTGCCTGAGGACGAAATGAAGAAGTCTCTGAAATCGATCGAGGGACTGCCGAAAGCGCCGATGTTGAGAAAGGGCAAACCGATTAAATAGAGGTGGAATCCTACGGGTCTTTTTGGCCCGTAGGATTTTTTATTCGTTGCCTTGTGATAAAATACTCAAATGATCGAACAACATGATGCCTTAGTCATCTACTGCCCTCAATTAGGGGGCGAAATTCCATTCCGATATTGTCGAACCGTTAATGAAGACCTCCCCTGTCGGAGAATCGTCGTTTGCTGGGAGTTTCGAATAAAGATTTCGGAATTCCTGGGCGAACATTATTCCATTGACCAAATCGACCGTGCCCTGGCACCTCCCACCAAAACAAGGCTCGACACGATTCTCGAACTCATCGAAAAAGCAAAAAGGATAAAAGAAGAAGGAGAATAACGGGATGCTCATCTCTGAACGTTTAAGAAAGATCAAGCCTTCAGGAGTGAGGAGGATTTTCGATCTTGCACGGCAGATGAAAGATCCCATCAATCTGAGTATCGGAGAGCCCGATTTTGATATCCCGGAACCCCTCAAAGAGGAGGGCATCGAATGGATCAAGAAAGGTTTCAATAAGTACACTCCCACTCAGGGAATTCCGGAGTTAAGGGAGAGGATCGCTTTGCATTTAAAAAAGAAGGGCGTACATTTTGAAGAGGTCATGGTGACCGCCGGAGTGACCGGCGGGCTTCTTCTTGCCAGCCTTGCCCTCATCAACCCGGGTGATGAAGTCATCATTCCCGATCCATTTTTTGTGATGTATGAATATCAGGTTCTTCTCATGGGAGGTGTTCCCGTTTTTGTCGATACCTATCCTGATTTCCGGTTGAGGGAGGAAGAATTCCTTAAGAAATTATCGAAGAAAACAAAATTCATCATCATCAACAGTCCGAATAATCCCACGGGAGCCATCTATCCGAAGGAAGACCTGGTGATGGTCGTCAGGATGGCGAAGGAACGAAATCTTTTGATTCTTTCAGACGACATCTATGATAACTTTGTTTTTGACACTCCCGACTGTCCCTGTATCGGACAACTCTACGAAAACACATTGACCTTTGGCGGATTCTCGAAAGGATGGGGAATGACCGGATGGAGATTAGGCTATGCGGCAGGAGCCAAGGAAATTCTCCAACAGATGATCACCCTTCAACAATATACCTTCTCCTGTGCCAACTCCTTTGCTCAGAAAGCAGCGGTGAAGGCCTTGGACTTTAATGTGCAGAGCTACATCGCAGGATACAAGAAGAAGAGAGATTTAATTTATGATGGACTAAAAGAAAAGTTCAATGTCGAAAAACCAGAAGGTGCTTTTTATATCTTTCCGGAGGTCCCCGGGGGAAACGGAGATACCTTCGTGGAGAAAGCCATAGAAAATAATCTTTTTATTGTGCCCGGAAGCGTCTTCTCCAAAAAAAATACTCACGTCAGGATCTCTTTTGCAGCGTCAGATGAAACTCTTCAGAAAGGAATTGAGGTCCTGAATCGAATCGGTTAGAATTTAAAGGTAGTTTTCACCTGCACCCTGCCTACCGCAGACAGCGGTGGGGGGAGGTTCACCCCGTTAGAAGAACTCCGCCCTCCTAAAAGGACGGCTCAAACGGGGCGAGGAATTCACTTCATCCCAGCTGTAAGCCCCGATAGAAGATGAGTTTCACACGGGGTAAGCAGCGGGTTTTCTAACGGGGTAAAGATGCCGGAACAAGAAAAAAAGGTCTTACTCGGAAACGAAATCATTGCCAGGGGGCTGGTGGAGAGCGGATGTCAATTTTTTGCGGCCTATCCGGGAACTCCCAGTTCAGAGATTCTCCCCGCTGTAGTTCGTTTCAAAAAGGAGAATAACCTGAACCTTTATGTGGAATGGTCCACCAACGAAAAGGTGGCTTTCGAAAATGCTCTCGTGGCCACCTACACGGGGAAGCGAGCTGCGGTGGCCATGAAGCAGGTGGGGCTCAATGTGGCCACCGATCCGCTGATGAGCGCCGCCTATATCGGAACGATCGGTGGTTTTGTGGTCATCAGCTGCGACGATCCCGGACCATTTTCGTCCCAGACCGAACAGGATACTCGCTTTATGGCGATGTTTGCGAAGGTCCCGGTCTTTGATCCGGCCAATCCCAAAGAAGCCCAGCAGATGTTGCCCATCGCTTTTGACCTTTCCGAAAAATACCAGATTCCGGTTATTCTGCGTCCCGTGTTAAGGGTTTCTCATGCGCAGCAGACGATCACCTTCGGTCCCATCCCCGATTTGAAAAGGAAGGCCGATTTCCAGCGCAACCCGCAGCGATGGAGCGCCACCCCCCGATACCGGTTCATTCTCCATAAAGAGCTTAATCTCAAGCTCCAAAAAATTGCGGAAGAGTTCAATTCAATGACTTCCCTCAATTTTATTGAGAATGATCGGGAGAAGGCCGTTTTGGGAATTATCGCCGGTGGTATTGGTTATGCCATAGGCCGGGACATTCTCATTGAACTTGGGCTCCAGAAAGAGATACCTATTCTCAAGATAGGAACCCCTTTCCCGTTTCCGGCGAAAGTAGTGGAGGCATTCATCCAGAGATGTGATCATGTCCTGATCCTCGAAGAGACCGAACCGGTCATCGAGCTTCAAATACGGGACAAATCAAAAATCATTGGAAGATTAGACGGAAGGATTCCGAACGAAGGAGAGATGCTTCCCGAAGTCATCACCCAGGTGATCTCCGACTTATGTAAGAAATTCTCCATTCCGGTAGGGGAGACCCCTTCTACCATCGCACTCGAGAAGCTGGTGGCAGGACTTGGCCTGTCCATTCGCCGGCCAACCCTTTGTTCGGGATGCCCTCATCGGTCCTCTTTTTATGCGATTAAAAAGGCATTCCCCAACGGGATTTTTCCGAGTGACATCGGTTGTTATACCCTGGGAATGAATTTAGAGTCCGTCGATACCTGTCATGACATGGGCGGTGCCATCACCTTCGCCAGCGGGCTCTATCAAGCTTACCATCAAGATGGTCAGGAGGTTCCCATTATCGCTACCATTGGTGACTCGACTTTCTATCACTCAGGGGCCCAGGGGCTCCTGAACTCCGTATATAATGGGGCTAAGTTCGTCCTCGTGATCCTTGATAATTCCATCACGGCGATGACAGGTATGCAGCCGACCCCTGAATCGGGAACCACGGCTGACGGCCATCCTGGTAAGCCCCTTTCCCTTGAAGAACTGGTCAAGGGATGTGGGGTCAAATATATCCGGGTTGTTAATCCCTACGAGCTTAAAGGAATGATCCAGGAAGTGGAAAAAGCTTACAAGTATACTCAGGGACGAGACGGTGGCATGGCTGTTCTCATTGCCCGCTACCCTTGCATCATCTATCAAAAAGAACAGCTTAAAGTGAATCCCATCAAGGTTGAAATTCGTCATACGCCTCCACCAGAAAAGGGCCTTCCGCAGGTCAAAAGCGGAGAGATGGATAAATCCCTGTTGCCTGTGCTCGATGAAGAGGCTTGCGGTCAATGCGACACCTGTGTGATCCAGTGCCCGGAGGGAGCGATTTCCAAAACCGAGACCGGCTATGCCATTGATTACAGCAAATGTATCGGTTGCCGTACGTGTGTCCGGGAGTGCCCTACCTCAGCGATGGACATGCCCGCTGTGGGAGCCTGCATCGGTTGCGGGTACTGTCTTAAGCGATTCGAGTGCCCCTCCCTGATCAGAGGAGAGGATGGTCGAGTGAAAATTGACCGGATCACCTGCGTCGACTGCGGTCTCTGCCTGCAGATCTGTGGCCAGGAAGCCATCATTAAAGCCAGCTGATTTTTTAGATTCGAGTCTTCTTGAATTGTTTGCTGAGAAATACCAAATTCGAAGCACTAAATCCGAAATTCGAAACAAGCACGAATTCTCAAAATCCAAATGACCCAAACGAAGAAGTTTTGACTTTTGAGAATTAGAAATTTTGGATTTGTTTCGGATTTCGATATTCGGATTTCGGATTTCACCAAGGGGTATTAATATGAATATTCAAATGATCATCTCAGGTGTGGGCGGACAGGGTGTTCTCCTGGTGACACGAGTTTTCTCAGCGATTGCCCTTCAGGAAGGATACCCTCTCATTGGATCAGAAGACCACGGCATGAGCCAGCGAGGGGGATCTGTGATGACCCATTTGAAAATCGGAAATTTCGACAGCCCCCTTGTCAAGAAGGGAAGCGCGGATATCCTTTTATCCCTTGAGAAGAGCGAGGCCTATAAAACCCTTCACTATCTCAGACCATCTACAAACGGGCGGGACGGTGGCCTCTGTTTTATCAACGCTCCGGACCCCAATTACATGAATCAAGAGATCAAAAGCTATCTGAAGGAGAACGGGATCGATGCTTATGTGTTTGGTGCGGACCAATTAGCAAGGGAAATGGGATCCATCCAATCGGCCAACATCGCCCTCATCGCGTTTGCTACCGCCCATCCCAGGTTCCCCTTTCCAAATGAAAAAATTCGAGATGCGATCGAACGAGTCACACCTGAAAAGTTTCGAGAAGTGAGCCTGAAGATATTTGAAAGAGGATTCTCAGAAGGCCGGAAATTAATGAAGATGTAGCCGCAACCTTCAGGTTGCGTTTTTCTGAATTTCTCTCCTCCCCTGTTCTGAATCTTCCCGAAAATTCCTATACACCTTCTCATTCCCATTGGAACAATTCATCAAAGAAAGGAGTTGTTCTTATTAATTGATCGAGTCGGAACGATATTTTTTCTCTCTTTTCTACCGTCACCAACCCGAAATATTCGCAGAAGCGTTCGATAAAGCGCACGTTAAAGGAGCGTTGTGCAAGTTCGAGGGACTCTTCGGGTGGCAGATTTCTTTCTTCGGTCTTTGTCAATGCGGGAAAAGCTTGAACAAAATAATTAGATAATTCATCCGCACTAGCACCGGCCTTGGCCTTCCTATGCAGAAGATAACAAGAAAATAGAAATGCCTGCTGAACGATCTGAAACTCGGGGTAAAAATCTCTGGACGCCCAGTTAAACTTTAGCGTATATATCCGGAATAGGTGGCTGAAATCGTCCGGGCCAAACCCTTTTCCATTCAAATTCTCCCCTTTCCGAGTCAAATAAAACTTCTGATTTCGTTTCTTAATCCACCCGCACATATCCAGGATTTCCCGTAATGCTCGTAATTTCTGATCATGATCTTCCGACGAAATAGGAAAGAAAAATTCCGGATCCTCGGGAAATCGGTTATGAATTTCACGGGCAAAGGCCTGCGGAAGATTTCCCCTGACCGTTGCTTTGAGAGGTTGCAGCTCTCCGAGCCGTCTTAAGAAGTAGACCGCTTCCTTGATAATTGGTATTCCCAGAATCTTCTCACTGGAAAGGTCCCTATTAATCTTCACGATCTCTGATGTGTCCTCAAAAGCTCGATACAGCAAATGATTCATCTGCTCCGGGGATAATCCAAAAAATTCGGACCTTGGCTCTGCATTTTTCCTCGCCAACCACGCATCTGCAAAGGCTTGAGCTTTGTCAATGGATTCAAAAACCTGTCCCTTCATAGCAGCTCGCATCTCATCGAAAACCTGAAATCTATTATCATCCGTTTCTTCAGTGTCCGAAGAATCCGGCTCGCTCTCAAGAAATGCCATGATTTTGTCAGGTTTTCGCATCTTACATATCTTTAGAAGCTTGCGATAGCCGTCGAGATCAAATCTGCCTCTTTTCTTCAAGATAGGAAACAGAAACTTAAGCAGTATTCCCATAAGAAGGTGGATCGATTCGTGTCCCGTACACCTGTTCCTAAGCATCGCGTTATAGAATTGGAGCGCCTCGATGGGTTCATGATCCTTTAATTGTTTTTCTAACAGAGCATGGAGCGCAACATGCATGAACGGATTGACTTCGCCTGGGTTGAACTCGCGATCCGCCAAAACATCGGCGAATTCAAATTGATTAAAATACTCCTCCGAGTGCGCGAGCATGACTTCGGCCAATCGCCTCTCTTCTTCGTTCAAATCCTCCAGGTGCCCGGATTGCGCTTTCTCCCAGATATTGTGGAGATGCTGTCGATTCCCCTGGCGAAAAGCTTCAAAGGCAGAATCAATTATATTCAGGTTAGGCGAATTCGTTTTAGAAGACAAACCAGACCTCAAAGATATTTTTGCTATAACAGATCGTAAAAAGAATCTTTGCCCAAATGCCGGCAATATTTTTTGGCAAGTTTCTGCAGATCATTTCCGCCATCTAAGAAATACCAACCATCCTCTGGATCGGCGAAGCCCGCACTCTCCGCCCGAAATTCTCTCTTTTCTTCATCGGCCAGGATGAACCTTAACACCGGCGAGTAGGTCAGCATTGTTTTTAGAGTCTCATCCAAGACCGAACGATTTACAAGCGCAAAAGAATCGAAGCAAGCCCTTAATTCGTCGATTTCCAGATCCGGCAAATAGATTGTGATCGCTTTTCCCTTTACGTCAATCTTATAGTCTTTTATCTTTGCATATTGTCGGATGCTATTCTCAACAGCAGATAATTCTTCCCGTGATATCTTTGTCGGGACCATCTTTCTTAAGAATACTCTTCCGTTTGGATCTTCGTAGATTTCATAACCCTCAGGGATCGATTTCACTGTTGCTCCTGCTTCCTTCCTGGAAAAGGAATATTGAGAACCACCCTTCTTTCCCGTTCTTTTGTGAAGATAATATGTCTCGCCTTTATAGTTTGAGTATTGTAGGGTCATTTAATTCCCGTGAATTCTTTCCTGATTTCTCCTTTAGTTCTCTTTTGGAATTGATGCGGGTTCTGCAAATGAACTTGATTCGGGGATAGGGAGTCCATCTTCACAGGAAGGCGGACCGGCCTTTCGGCAGATCAATTTTCAACAATCGATCGATGATTTCTCCCATGGAGCCTACTCCATTTTAGTTTTACTAAAATGGAATAATATCCATTTTAACTTCTTTCGTCAAATAGAAAATAGCGACAGTTTTACCTCTTCTGCATGCTGCTATGAGGGGCCTTGACAAGTAAATGTGAAAACGTGGTCAGGTGACTGATCAATCCTGGACCTACAATCCCCGCAATGATCGTCGGGTAAAAAGAGACACCGATACGGGAAGATTTATGGATCAGAAATCAGATCCGAAACCTTTCAAAGGCGTGCGAAAAGAGAAATAGAAATGAAAAGCAAAATAGGAACCGTACCCGATTCTTTTTGGATCCCGAAGTCTTCATCTTATTCTAAAAAAGGATTGATGATCGTAAGGGATTCGATGACTTGTCCATCTTGAAAGTCCTCTGAAAGAAGAAATCCAGATTTTGAGGTCATGGCTGCCTGAAGAATGAGGCTGTCCCAGAAAGAAAAATGGTATTTTATCTGTAAATCAATGGCTCGAACGATATTCCCACCGTCGTTCACGACAAGCGGCCAACGGAGGAGGTCGGAAACGATCTCCTTTGCCGCTTCGGGGGGAATTGGATTTTTCACCTTTTGTGTCAAACCCACAAAAAGTTCCTGAATGACCTGGGTGCTAAGAACCCCGGTACGGTGTGTCCAAAGTAATGAAAGGACTTCTAAGGAAGTTTTCCATTTTTTACCCGCACTTGAATCATACGCGTAAACCAGAAGGTTGGTATCGACAAAAAACCTACCTTTGGTGTAATTCATCTCTCTGCCAGGAAATCTTTCCCTTTGTGCCAAGTGGGATTCCCCCCCTCATCCGTTTTATTTGCCGGTCAGCGGAAATGCGATACCCTTCTTCGTTTTCAGCAGTCGTCTGAAGCAGTTCACGAACCAGCTCGTTTAGAGAAATACCCTTTTTGGCCGCAAGCATTTTCCCTTTTTTCAAAATCTCCCTTGGCAACGAAAGGGTAATATTTTGCTTTTCCATGAGAAACCTCCTGCGTTTTTGAAACGTTTCAAGACGGTCTATTGATCACACATATTTATGTGTAAGTCAAGTCTTTTTCTTTCTCGCTTCACGAAAGTGGAAGGATGTGAGCTGACGCATGATCCTCTTAATTGACCATGACTATCTCACCCACCAGGAGCATTCGACAAGGAGATTAAGTATGGATTCATCCCTTCGAGCCATAAAATAGCTTCTCGATCATCCCAAAATGGTATGTGTCACCGTTTTTCAATGAATTGTATGATTGCAAGACCTGACCCCGGAAGCCCCTTTGTTAAGACCCTAGGCCCTCCCAGACTTTAACGTTATCTTAGTAGGATCGGACTTCCAAGGCCAAATAGCAGCGTATATAACTTGATGACCATCTTCCCTATAGTAAAAGGATTGCTCATTCCGTAAACCACCTAAAGAATCAGCGAGGGTCTGAATTTCTTTCGGCAGGTTGGCTTCTTTCCCGTATTCCTTGGCCGCTGACCCTAAATATTTTCTTAATAAAGAATGAAGCAATTCCATGTCTTTCGTGTTAATGACTGCTTCGAGATACTCCGATCCTTGTGAGTTCGGTCTAATTTCCATGCTAAGAGCTTCCTTTATCTCTTCAATCAGGTTCATCGCTTTCGTCCCATCAAGCAATAGGAACCCAGAGGGTTTGGAATCCTTGACTGAAAAATGCAGTCAGGCCCTACAGCCTAGGTTTGGGATTTCGGTTGCCAGATTTAATAACTTGCTTCGAGCCTTAATCTAGTCGCTTCACTCTATGCCCTTGGCGCTACGCTTCAGGGCAGGGCCAACTCTTCTCTGAAGGACACCTTATTCCTTGCATCCTGAAAGAATATCGATGTTATCTCCGGTATGCTTCACGCCGATGCCGCACTCGCATGATCCTCACGGCCTTCGCTTTCTCATCAATCTCGTAAAGGACACGATAATCTCCAATTCTAATTCGCCAATCGTTCTTTGAACCGGTAAGCTTGCGACATCCCGAAGGTCTTGGATTTTCAGTTAAGGTTCTAATCTGGGGAATAATCCGTTGGAAGGTCGTTGTGGGGAGACGCTTGAGGTCATTCTCAGCGGCTTTCTCAAGGTAGACTTCATACACTTGGATGATACTCCTTCAAAAAATCCTCGAGCTTTCTAAACTTAAGGGGCCTCTTCCTCATTTCTTTGAGCATATTCAAATCCTCAAGATCCTCCAAGCGCTCTAACATTTGTCGATACTCATCGATATCAAGAATGACCGCAGAGGGCTTACCCTCTCTAAGGACAATCTCAGGAGATTTCCTTTTTACTTTACCTTTCATATCTAACCCTCCAATTCATTTAACCTTGTATTATATTATATCTGATTGAGTTCGTTTGTAAAGCTCAACGAGTAGCTTCTCTGAACCTACAGCATTGAGCATTTGGATAGTGTTCTCTACTCCGCAATCGGCAATCCGAGTTTCGCATTGAGACAGGCCAACTTTTTTATAGAAATCAGTATTTAGGAAAACGACTTGTCGAATGTTGCAGCCTGCCCCCGCAGTCCTTCCCGACTGTCAAGAGCGCAGACCTGACACCTATTGCTTTTGCTTTGTGGTTTAGATCACTTCTTCACTCCGGCCTGGGCGATCTCCGCAGCGTTAGAGAGTTTCTCAACATTCCAACATAGCTCAATTAAATGTTGTGCCTGCTTTGCAGGGATAATGCCCTCGGCGAGATCAATGACCTTAGCCTCGAGGTCAGCGTCAGTCATCGGTCGTTCAACACTCCCGATGGCATGGGCGATGAACATCTCGAGCTTGCGGCCGTCCTTTAGAAAGATGGTGACCCGAGCCTGCTCTTCCTTTATGCTGGAATCTGTGATGGCGGTGACTCTGTCTCGCAATGCTACGACAACAGGGTTGAGGACGGCGCTGTCGCTGTATTGTTTCTCACCGGCCTTGCCTTCCACGATTGCCACGGCCGCGGAGTGGTACACACTGAATTTGCCCTCAAGGCCGACCTGTGGGGTCTTCTTGCCCGTCAGTTCGAGAACGAGGGGATGAACACGCAGTTCGATGCGGTCAATCTGGTCAGGGGTCAAATTGTATTTGTTGCGCAGCTGGATGCAGGCATCGATGGTAGGGTGGATCACTATACCGCAGGCGAAGGGTTTGTACGTGTTGAAGAGGGTTTCATAAGTCTTGCCGAGTCCCTCCGTGATCTGAGAGTAATCCTGCTTGGTGCTGACGGTATTGGCCCAGCCACGCGTTGCCTCTAGGCCCTGATTAGAGCTTGTATAGTTCTTGGAGGCGAGGAATGCCGCGGTCAGCCCGTTCTGAGCAGCCCGTCCAGGATGAAAGCTCTTTGTCATGGTGCCGAACATCTCTCGCAGACCGACAGGCTGTGAGGCGCCGATCCCAAGCGCCCAGACCATCTGCTGCTCGCTGAGGTTGAGCAACTTACCAGCTGCCACCGCCGCGCCAAAGACGCCTGTAGTTCCCGTAATGTGCCAGCCAACATCATAATGATTCGGATAAACGGCCATGCCGGTGCGGAAGTCCGCCTCAAGTCCGAGGACCAGGGCGTTGAGAAAATCGCGGCCGCTCGTCTGCTGATAGCCCGAAAGCGCAAGGATTGCGGAGACAATAGGACCGGAGGCATGGATTATAGTCTTGAGATGGGTGTCATCGAAGTCGAAGACATGGGAACTGATACCGTTTATCAGCGCTGTCGTAATGACATCGAACCTCTCGGTTCGCCCTAGAACGGCTGCCTGAGGCGGACCCGAAAATGGAGCCAGAGCAGAGATCGCGATTTCCACTGTCTTGTGATGTGAACCGCCGATAGCACACCCCAGGTAGTTCAATAATGTGCGAATGGCCTCCTTGCGGACTGCTGCGGGCAAGTCTTCTGGCTTGGCCGAAACGACATAGCGGGCCAGCGTGCGGGTTACGTCCTTAGGAATAGGCTTTGTCTGCGCTCCCTCTGAGACAGTTCCGGCTGCATTCGCAAGTCCGGGGATTGCCTTACTTACCGAGGCGAGAGAGGCAGTTGCGACTGTGGTAAACATGAAGGTGCGGCGGTTGATGCTTAGCATGGAATACCTCCTCTTCATAAAGTGTGTTTCTCGTAAAATTCATTGGCTTCGGTTTGATAACAACTTGCTTTTCATGGGAGGATTATAGACTCTCATTTTCTTTTAACATACTTCTGTACAACTCTTGTACCCTTCTCGATTTTACCAATGGAGACGATCCCACTTAACGTTTCGAATATCAGAAAAATGTTGCGTCTGTCAAACAAAGAATAGGCTTGTGAAAATTATCTTTTTGCCGATTATCGCTTGAAATGTTGTATGGATGCACGATTTTGAACAATCACGGAAGAAGTCACCATCACACTTGACAATGTCTGTATAGTCAACCCTTCGACTCCCCGGCCTGAAGGCCTGGGCTTGCTCAGGGTTGACCCTGAGCGGCGCTCCTTTACCCCGCCTTAAAAGGCGGGGCTTGGCGCCGCCGAATGGGTCAAATCCTGATTTTCACACTTTAGCAAAGGAATTTGCTGCCACTCCTCCAAAATCGATCGAGGGCAATACGAATCTTAGGCCCACAAACGCAATACCGGAGACCAAAACACTTACCCACCATGGGCATTTAACAAGTAAATTAAGTATGGATTCATCTCTTCGAGCCATAAACTTCCGTTCCCGAACTACCGATGCCTGCCCCAAGAACCTGTGGATAGTGTAGACCTGACACCGGAGCTCCTCTTCCGGGGTAAATATCATCTATATTGTGCGCTCGCCACCGCACCTTGCCGGCCAGTCAAAGGGATTGGAGAGGTTTACTGAAAAATTCAGTCAGGCCCTCTGGAGCATTTGAATACAAGACCTCCCTCGGAAAATCATCAACAAAACTTTGACTTCAAAAAAAAGGCAGGAATTGCTACCTTAGTCTACAATTTTAACTCTGAGAATGGCTTTACAAACCAGACAGACCAGAAAGACTAAATAAACCAAAAAAACTAAATTGACCTAATGAATGGCCAACTTTGTTATGGATGACCCCCAGGGGTTTCGAACTAATCATTGATTGGCAAGCTATGGATTCGCAGACGGGTTTGTTCAAGCACCACGATACTCCCCTCTTCCAGCGCCTCCTGGATCTTCGGGAGATTTGACAGCAAGATGGAAACCTGTTTGGCGGGCCGACGATCAGATCCCCTTCTAAACAAAATAACGGAGGGTTTAGTCTTTCTCCATAATGCCAGGAAGGCCCCAAAGTCGGTATCCGCCGATATCAGTATTCGTTTTTCAGTTTCAGCAAGTGAGAAGATCTCTTCGTCCGGAGCCTTTTGCAACCCATAATCTCGGATATGCAGCGCATCGTGACCCGCTTGCCTTAAGCCCTCGGCCACCAATGGAGAGAGCGCATTGTCTACAAGGAACTTCATGATCCAGTCACCAGTGGGAGCTCCCGTTCGCGCACCGCTTCAGCAGCATACCGAAGAGCCTCTTGGAGATCTTCAGGCTGGAGATCTGGATATGCCTTCAGAATCTCTTCCTCAGTCATGCCATCTGCTATCATTCCTACCACAGTGGCCACCGGAATGCGTAATCCACGGACGCAGGGGACCCCTCCCATCTGATTAGGATTGACTGTGATCCGATTGAATTTCACTTCCTTTCCTCCCGGAATCGCAAGTAAGTCCAAATGAGCCGCTATTTTTTATGGCACTTCTTTAAATTATTATACATTAAATCTCTTTTCTCCAAAAGAGAATAAATATAACCGACGCTCCGCTCTATGCTCTCTGCCCTTTGCTGATTATTACCGAGTTACCGTTGCTTGGCGTCAAATGATCGTTGGGTAAAAAGAGACACCGATACGGGAAGATTTATGGATCAGAAATCAGATCCGAGACCCTTCAAAGGCGTGCGAAAAGAGAAATAGAAGTGAAAAGCAAAATAGGAACCGTACCCGATTCTTTTTGAATGTTTTGAATGTCGCATTCCCTGTCTAACGGCAGGCAGACACATTCCGTATTCCACATTTGAATAGACCAACTCCTTTATGGATGATACCAAATCTCAATTTTTCAAGCCTGACCCTCAGTTTTCCCCTTTCTTCATTGTTAGACATATCTCCCCTCAATTTATTAATGGCCCTCTCTATCTCAGGCAGAGCCAACCTTTTTATACGGGAAAGCCAATTTCAACTTCTCAAGCCAGACCCCAGAGCTATGTCGAGTGCCAAGCCTGCCCTCGATCTTCGTGTCAAGGGCAATCAAGGGTAACTCTCAGATTGAAATGCCGGTTAATGTGAGGAACTCAATGATTTGGTCGAATAGTTCAGTAGGGCTGCAAGCCGCTAAACCCCTAACGACATCTGTCAACTTCAAAGCCGAGGCAACTCCATATCGTGGATTGACAATGGCAATCCCTTCAATTTTGTACTTCTTGTTTATATGGTTCAGTGCACAATAGGCTAACACTTGTCTTAGGTCGATAGAACGAAAAGTTCTGTCCCCAGCCTTAACCTCCACCAGTGTGTCCCCGCAAAGTATGTCCCCCTCGCATGAGTCAAGAATGCCGCAGCCCTCGAAGCTAGGGCGGAATAAAGTAGGTTTAGACCCACATTCGTCTCTTAGAAAGCGATGCAGGCGCTGTGCGAGATCTATTGCCTCCTCTGTTTCTGCCTCGGTAGGTGGAGAGGGCAGCCCTGATCCCTTACCAGGGAATGATGATATATAACTCATCGTTTCCGATATGACTTTGGGAAGATTCTTCTCGTCAATTTTAAGAGAATACGAAGCGGTCAGCAGGACCAACTCTCCCACCTTGACCTCGTCTTCGCGTGGAGTTGATTCCAATATCCTGAAAGATAACTCGTTTATCAGGCCATGCCGGTCAGGCTTGGATTCGGATTCAAGAGGGGAAGCAAATCGCCCAACTGCTAGATTCAGGTTTCGTACATAGGAGTCAGCCAAAGGCAGTGCCTGCCGCCAGAATGACGTATATAGAGTAGAGAATTGGCGCTCGGATATCATAACGGGAGATTCCAGGTTCCGCGCTTTTTCTTTTCTGCTGCCCAATCCAGCGCAAGCTTATCCAAAGGGGCTAACCCTTTTTTAACGTCATCGCGCCAATGTTTGCCTTCATCTTCAAGGATATACGAAGCAATTAGTAGTGCACGGCCTTCCCAAGGTGACAATGCACAATAATTTTTCCTGCAATTCGAAATCCAGTAGTCTGCATTTCGCTGAGCCATTATAAGAATGATGTCTCTTCTGATAACAGGGTGGCTAACGGTTTCGAACAAGGAGGCAAGGAGAAGATCGCATTCTTCTGATTTGTCATGTGCAAGAACTCGCAGAGCAAAAGCAAGATTCGTAGGGGCAAATGCAATATAGGATTTCAAACGTATTAATTCTCGAAGTTTGTGGAAGACTTTATTACCGGGAGCATGAAATAGTTTGCATTTTAGATTGCTGCATAACGGACTGATTTTGCTTCAAAATATTTTTTGACGAGATGAGGCCTCCGTTGACGACCATACAAATAAGACCGAACATGCCG